>Ga0116231_10002062_pt1 | contig 42002 bp, 17 predicted proteins | sample S1TSphgellanicum_2_FD_89695 | JGI IMG/M metagenome (GOLD analysis project Ga0116231, IMG submission 89695) | Host-associated microbial communities from peat moss isolated from Minnesota, USA - S1T2_Fd - Sphagnum magellanicum MG | ecosystem: Host-associated > Plants > Peat moss > Unclassified... | reverse complement strand
TCTATTTGTTCCAACCTTTATCCATGCACCACCTTATGAAATATTCATACCACTTTAAAGCATATGTGTATGATTTTCAACACCCACTATGTAGGATTCCAAGATCTCGAGACCCTATATTCTGGATAGTGATAAATATTCAAATTATAATAAAACACATGTATGTATTTTACTTTATGCAGGCATATGATCATCCTTATGTTAAAGCAGTTTTTAAATTTTAAAAAGAAATTTGGGTGATGTTGCTCAAGTGGCGATCATCAATAAGTATGTTTAGCCAATTTTTGCGATATTCAACATATGAAAGTAGAAAACCTTCATTTTGTGGCAGTTTTTGGTGAATATTTTCTTTTCCAATTCTTTTTTCCAAAAAAAGGAATTTATGACTTAATATTCTTTTTTCAAAATATATTTCACCAAATGGAAAAATTCACCACAAAAAAACATCACTGCATCCAAGTTGAAGAATTAAGAAAAATAAAACTTGAAACTACTTATCCACCATTTAATGGTCTATTGTTTCTTCTTAGCTTAGCCAAAGATGTGGTGTTTCAAACTTTATGTAGAATTCAATGTCCTGATTTTTTGTTGGAGAGATGTCTAAATTCAATAAGTAAATCTTTCAATAAAAGTAATCGTGTGGTCGAGTAGAGTTATAACTCACAATAAAAGACTTCCATGGAATCCATCTAAGAAGAAGTTGGATAGTCATATTTTCTGAACTTAAAATTAATATGAACACATTTCCTTAAAATGAAGATTATAAAGTGAACAATGTAGACTCATGAAGTCAAAGGTTCAAAACACGAGGGATAAATGCATAAATTCCTTGGAAACCAATCAAAATGTCAAACAAGGTTTTGTTAACATTGATGTTCATAAATGGGAATGACAAAAGGGTTGCAACATCACCTCCCAAATTCTATTTTAAATATTCATGCTTTCCCACCAAGGATACTCCTCAACCAAGGGTAAAATTTGGCTAAAACTTAAGAATTAAAAAATAATAATTAGTTCAATTCTCAATAAAAAGCCAATGGACTTTACACCCATATACTAGAGCCTAACCCATTCTTCCCCACCCCAAATTGAGACAATTGTAATTTGTAAATGGTAAATGTCAGTTTTCAATTCACAATAGATATTTGAAGTACAATTTCCCAATTTTGGAAAGAAACAAGAATGCAAGACTTTTGGTTTCTCTTTCATATTCCCCATGGGCCATACCATTTGGGCCGCCCTGATACCCTCCATCTTGTCCCTTGCCCCCCAATTTCAAGCTCCCAAGTCTAGAGTCCAACTCTCCATAGGCATTTGAAGTTCAATTTTTCAATTTAAAAAGAAGACAAATGTAAGACCTTTGGTTCCTGGTTAATATTCTCTACACCATTTAAGGTAATGTGAGTTTAGTTCACTATGAATTTTATTGGTTATTTAGGTGAAATCATCATTAGTTCATTAAACTAGAAATTTAATATTTAATTCACCATGTCTCTTAGTATTGGCAATGAGTTGTTATAGATAAGTGAATTGAATAGCACGTCATCAAATAAACATTGGATTGCATGTGTCAATGTAATTAGGTTATATTTAAAGCATTTTATTATTTTTCTCATAATTGTATATTATTTTATTTTAAATATTTTAACATACATATTGTATATATTCATTGGTATCAAGGTTTAAAGTTTAAACTTTGGTCTCCAAGGAGACAATCCCTTGTCTTTGCCAACCCACTACCATTTAACATTGTAATATAACATGTCAAAAAATAAATATATATCACAATTACACCAAAATGTTTTATAAATCAAAAGTTAACATGTTTTTTAAAAAATATTTGTTCAAATGTAACAAATAAAAACTGATTCTTTTTTTTTTGCAAAAGTCTACACATGTATAGTAAATAAACATATCAAATTTCAAATCATTTACAAGAAACATTTGACTGTTCTAGTTTAATAACAACTCAAAACACATTTTTTCACAACGAAAATCATTTCATGACATGATTTGTAAATAAATATTTTTATAATGAACTTTGAAAATTTTCATTTTCTATGTGAAATAATTTATTGCTAACATAAATAAAATGTAAACAAGAGGACTTCTTCACATTTAAACCATTTATTTTAATCAATCTTCACATTTAAATCAATTATTTTAATCACAATTTTTTAATATTAGATTACAAACTTCAAATTATATTTTGTGCCTATACTATAATATGATTCATTAAATATTTTTTGAATTATGTATTTTTTTATTCTACATAAACATTCAATTTTCATCTTATTATATTTCTTAAATATTTTTATCAAGCGAAGGCCCAAAATAAAATATAGCACACTATCAAAATTGTATTTAAAAACTTTCAATTAAATTAAATTTCATTTAAAACATCATGTAATATGTCATATTGTAACTAATTGATTCACTTCAAGGTTATAATAAATAAGAAATAATTTTACACATCAAATTTAATATATTAATTAATGGTTGATTTAAAATTTTGTTCAAAATTGACATAATACCAGAAATAACTTAAGTCGTGACATATTTCAATTACAAGTGAACTTGATGGCTATATAGTGATTGAAGTGTCACTGGAATGAAATGAAATAAAAGTAAACTGATGATCTAGTTAATTTTTAAGACTATTAGCTTTACGGTTTTTATAGTTTCCATATTAGTGAAGCTACTAGGTCCTTACTCTTTGCCTCCATTTAAATACCACGTACATCATGGTTCAAATTATATATTGTACTCCTTGATCAGACTTGGCAACAAGTTGTTGAAATTAATTTAAATTTAAATCTTTACTTTAGCAATCAATTTTTGAATTTTAATGTTTGTAATTTTTTGAATTTGAAGGTCTACAATTCAAACCTGACAATTGAAAACTTGCAAACTCTTCATTTATAATAATTATAATTTTTTTGACACAAGTACTAAATAATTTATCAAAACTGCGGTACCATTCATGTACTAAATAGTTCAAATAAGCTTCTCCATAGAAAATAATGTGTCTTCCAAAACTTTTAGCACTTATTTTATATTTTTTGCAGGGCATCTTCCCTTCATATTGTAACCAATATTTTTCCAAGTGTTGTTATTATGTAGTTCATTCATTCTCCTTTAATATCATTACTCATAGTCAGTTCCATCACAAAATAACACCGTTATTCATATTCATCTTTGGAACATCCTCATTTTCTTCATTGTTCAAAACCTGATAACAAAGCATGTCCACACACATATATCTAGAATCATCCTCTTTATTATTAAGTTTAATCATATATAAACTAGGGATTGCCTCTCAGATGTTTCTTTGACTATGCAACCTGGTGTGCAACCAATGGGAAAAAACATAGTAGACTAAACAAAAAAATAGAATAGTGCATTACATTTTCAGGTTTGGCATCTCGTCACCAAATAATTATTTTATGCTGAAAATTTTCTTTCAGCACAAATCTTTTTTTCCTGAATTTCTGAAATTTTTTAATGTAAACTAAAAAATATTTGGCAATGTTTTGAAATCACTTAAAATATATGCAATAATATACATACGAAAACCCTAAAACTATCCTGTAACAACTTGAGTCCTATGAAATTTTGGCACCAGTAAATAATAATTTTTAAAAAATTCAGCAGGAAGAGACCTTAATTTTTTAGAATTTCGGCATTTTAAAAAATAATATATTTTTTGTCAAACCTAGAAAGGTGTTATTTTAATTAAGTGAGCAAAAAAATCCAGCACTCGCCCTTGAATTTCCGCAAGATCTCAAGCATGCATGGTGTGAATCAAAAGTCATGTCCGAGGAAAACGGTAAGACCCTTGTGATCCAAGTCCATGTAGACTTGTTGGGTCTGATTCTTAAACCTAGACCAGCTGAGAACCTACTAACTGGACAACATTGGTTGCAACAGCATATCCAGAAATCTACTAGAAATATCTATCTTTTCCCACCAAGGATGTTCCTCCACCATGTGTAAAATTTTGTACACAAATTTATAAGCCTTAAAAAAAATTACAATCCTTTTAAAAAAACTTTGGAGTTATTGGTTCACAAATTACTTCGAAAGTATTCATTCAGGAATTACTATAAATGGTATTTGCGAATTTCAGTAAAAGGTGAATCCAATGGACTTGAAGAAGCAATATGCTAGAGCCTTACTAAGTTGTCCCCCACCCACAAATTGACAGAAATTCTAAATAGAAAACATTGAATCTCAACTCCCCATAGGTATTGTTTGAAGTGCAATCTGGCAATTTAAAAACAACCAAAGTACAATACTTTTGGTTCCTTTTTTTATATTCTCCACCCTGGGCGGGTTGCTCTTGATACCTTGCATTTCATTTCCCCCCTCCACCCCCGGTCCACTTGGCCTACTTGGGGTTGGTCCGAAACATGAATCTTTTGTATTTTGTCCCACCAGTGTTGGGTGGTTCTTGACTTTTATGAAGAACCTCTGGTTCCGGTTTTAAATATTTTTTAGAATGCTTCCAGTTCCATTAAAAACTGGAAACCCAGGTCTGGTTCGGTTCTTGAGTAACCAATAATACAGGTTCTGGTTTTCGTTCTGGAAATTAAACCCAGTTCCGAGCAACCTGGTCTGAAGCTGACATTTAACTACTGATTAACCCCAGGTTCCAGAACATCTTTTTTTTTTGGCCAAAAATTCTGGTTCTGATTCTAGAACCATGTACCAGAATTGGATCCAGTTTTAGACCTGCTTCCAGTTCCAAAAATCAGACCCGATGCAAGCAACATATTTTGTACATATTTGTTATTTTATTTTTTATTTGAAAACATCAAAAATATAATTTTTAGAACTTTTAATCTTTTTTAACATTTGAAAATATATATATATATTTTTCATGGGCAGCATTAATTTCTCTATGACTTTTTAAAACAATTCGTGTCATATCATTTGGATTTGAATCTTAAAATTTTTGTCATTTTTTAGGGGTTAGGGATAATTTTAATTATAAAAAAAAATTCATTAGCTCAAAAAAATTATATTGAAATATTCACCACATCAATATTGAGGTGAATGAGAAGAAAACCAAATACTTGCAAAATTATTTCAACTATTTTCAAATATTTGAACTTTACTTTTCAAATTAGCACAAATTTTAAGTCCAATTCAAATATTTACTAGTGTAAAAAAACATGATTATAACAATTTAATTTTTAAAGTTTATGCAAAAAAAAGTTTTAAAATAATATACCCAAAATAATAATATTATCCTCATCCTTATAAAATCATCTATTTCATGATACGTGTTTTCTTAGTGCCTAATTTTTGCACTATGGAGAAAAATAAAATAAGAATATGCTGTTAAAGACAGCTTGTTGTTTTGAAAAAAAATTCAAAAAATGAAGGAAAAAATTTCTTTTATAAAGAAAATATCATCACTTTTTGACACAACTTTTAATTTTGAGGCAATAATATTCTTAGGTTTAAGGTTTACAGTTTGGACAATTTTTAGAAACAGGTCATCAATCAATGTTAAATCTTTTTGGGGATTTTTGCCAACTGATGGTACGTACCTCAGAAAGGTGGAAAAAAAAACAACCTCATGTTGACGATTTCATTAACTAGCATCAAAGTTCCATGTGGTTACCTTGATCTAATCAAGTTCCTTGGCAAGGCATTATACTCCCCGATCGAAAATCACAGGGTCAAAGGGGCACCCTCATACGTTTTGCCCACGCAAAAGATGCAGTTACAGCATAACCGTCAAGAGCGCGGCCTTGACCCCGTGAAGTTACCTGGGGAAGTAAAACGTCTTGCGGTTCCATGAAGTTCCAAACTTCCAAGTAGCTGCTTAAAATGACACTAAAGTCAGTGCGGGAATTCTTCCTATTTTTCAGCCCCATTAATGTGAAAGAATCGGCCCAGCTTGCCGATTTTGCAGGCAGCACTCGATTCTTCTATTCTCCCCGTCCTATGTACTTTAACGCGAAAGAGCAGGCCGGCCTGGGCGGATTCTGCCAGCTGCACACACCCCGAGTTTGCCCTGACAGGCTTGTCCAGGGAACGTTCACCGGACAGAATCCGCCCTAGGCTCTCTAGTACAAAATAGGCTGCTTCAATTGAATAGTGCACATGTTGAGGATAGAAAAGAATTGTGCCAACTTCTCCTATACACAAGAATTGAATAGGATCGGCTTTTGTTCTGCGTTAGCTAGTTGCTACCCTAGCTACATTGCATTCTACGACCCATGCATGTAACAGGTATAAATGAAATGAGAGAGTGGAGGCCAGTGTCAGAAGAAGCTATGAGGATCGCTCACTTGCCAGGTTTTGTGACATTATTGTTCTCTGCTTGCTTGCTGCAACAAGTTGCGGTACGCGGATCAGAAACCTCAACCGGCAAAACTGGTATTCCTGTCTTTGTCATGCTTCCGGTATTCAACTAACTCTCTCAGGGCTTGGTCAATGTTAATTTAGATAACCCAGTACTTAACCACTGCAATCACAAATGATGCACGTCCATGGATCGATTTTATACGTCTGGTCTTCAAAACCGACTGTTATGAGCTTACTACTATACACAGCCGTTAGCCACATGTCTTGTAAATGTGATGTTGTCGGCCTGAGGTGGACAATACTGTACCGTGAGCGGGTTAGTGTATTTTGCCGCGAGCTGGATTCCGAATCGTCTAAGTTCAAATGTTTTTACTTCCAATGCTTGTCCACGAATGTGCCGTGCTCATCTGGGCATGTAGGCTGCTCATAAGTAATTTTGTGATGAACTTGCGATTGGTAACTTGTCTGACATCCGGTAATGAATGCGCGCAGTTGGGCATTCTAGATGACCAGCATAAAGTCCAATATGGACAGGGCTCGACTCATGATCAGGAGGTGGCGTTAAGGGATGATTTGGTGAAGTTGGTCAATGTTGGAGTGAAGGGGGTGATGGTGGATTGCTGGTGGGGAAGAGTTGAAGCGGAAGTTCAAGGCCAGTATGAGTGGGAGGGATACAAGAGATTGTTCTCCATTGTTTGCAGTACAGATCTTGACCTTCATGTAAGTTCATTACCAAAGGCTGGTCGTCAAACTTGGACTCCTATGAATTGTGTAATCTTTAGGAGATTTTAAGTTCTCCATGTCTAATGAGTAATGAGGAATGATGAGGTCTTTTGCCCACCTTTTCATTGGGGATACTTTGCTTTTAACTGACTAACTTGGTAAGGTATCAAATCTTAAGTCCCGCTTAACTGACTTCCGATGAAGACTTAGATCAATCTAGATCATGAGAGTAATAAATCGACTGGGTGCTACACTTTGTAAGTACTAGGTATTTGTTTGAAGTGGATTTCTTGCATAGTTGCATGGATGACTTTTAGTAAACTTAGTATAAGCACCTTGTGTACGCTATAAACCTTAAGATACTCGTCTTCTTAAAACTGGACATTTTCGAATAGATTCGCCGGGTTGTCCGAATTTACCTCCAGAAACCCCCCAAGAACTTCAATGATGTGAACTCATATTACAAGCTCTAACCATGATCTAGCTCTACTTTGTTGAAACATGGCTGATCCTTCTATTTTTGGGGTCCTTTTGAGGTAATCTGTCACGGGTATGTGGTTAATCAGGTGGTAATGTCATTCCACGCGTGTGGGGGAAGTGTTGGAGATAATCTGGAAATTCCTCTACCTAACTGGGTGACTGAGATTGGAAACCAAAATCTTGACATCTTCTACAAGGATGCTGGTGGCACCCCGGACTATGAGTACTTGTCATTGGCCGTAGACAATGAACCTGTGCTGAATGGACTCACTCCACTACAGGTAATTAATTGAAACTAAATTTGTTTCCACATACTAAATGGAACACCTGCTTGTGAACAAGATCAGTGCGCCAATCAAGGCTCCCTAAGGAACACCTGCTCTTGAGCCAGTCTACATTATATGGTCTAAAGAATGGGGATGATGAGATGTTGCTTGGCAGGTATACTATAACTTCATGTTCCAATTCAGCAAAAATATGAAGAACTACTTTGCCAAACCAGGCAAAAATGGTATCACGATGATTGAGGTTGGGCTTGGTCCTAGTGGTGAGCTGAGGTATCCTGCATACCGATTGCCGTGGAATCCAAGTGTTGGTGAGTTTCAGGTAAGTGGAATCATCCTATGTAAATCTTGTACTCCGTGTAATCAAGCTTTGTTTCAAAGAAACCACATGGAACAAGACTTCTATGCTCAGAGGATTTGTTCAGTGTGCTGGTAGTGGGCACCTCTTGTCAATGCATGTACAATTGGACCACAAAAGTGTTGCATTAGTTGCCATTTTTCACTATTTCTTGTGTTTTGCACTGGATTTATGGGGAGGCTACAAATGGTTGTCTTCCATGGCACTCTATTGTTGCAGCATCTGGATCAATGCCATGAAAGTTTTTAAGCAGAATCCTGGAGAGGGATGTCCAACAAACGTGTACATTTTCCAGGTCAACTAGGAATGCATCTGACCTGTTTTGCGTCAAAATTTCAGTAACTGTCAATGAACACAGATTGCATCACTCTGATTGTGAACATGAGACGTGAAGAGTCCCCAACCTCTACCTAGTTAACTAGGTATGGAAGTTGGTGCATGTGGACAGTTGATACCAGTGTTGTGCACTGACCTGATTTGGAGGCTTAGAATCAGCTGTTCTGGTTCTGGAACTAGTAAAAATCAAACTGGAATCAGGTCTGATTTTTGAAAACGGTTCCAGAACCAGACCCTGATTTTATACTTTTGAAGAATTGAACCCAGAATCAAATTGTGAGTTCCATTTATGTGTGAGACTGAAACCAAAACTAGAACCGAGATTTTTGAAAAAAAAGACTAGAACCAGTAACCTCTGGTTCCAATTCAGGTTGCAGCCTGGAACTGGACTGAAACTGGGTCTGATTTTCAGAAGTGGAACTAGAGCCAAAACCAGAATTTATTTGAGAGAAGAACCAGACCTGGAACTGGATTTTTGATTCCATTTATGTGTGGAACCAGAACTGGAAGTTCTTCATAAAAGTAAAGAACTGCCCAACACTGGGGGGTACTGGTTGGTACATTGTTAATCACTGTGGTTTTAGATGTGGGACAGGAATAAATGAAAAATTGTTTCTTGCCCACATACCATCCTTCCTACATGATGCCATTGTGGGTTGTTGCTTCGGCACTCTGGCTAAAACATTGAACTTTTCAAATCATGAGTATCCATGGGGCATGATTGTGAGCAGTGTTATGATAAGTACATGATGAAGAGTTGGGAGGATGAAGCGACGAAGCAAGGATTACCAATACCGTGCCGCGTGGGGCCTCAAACTGCTGGGGATTATACTTCAACGCCAGACCAAACACAGTTTTTCACAGACGAAACACAGTTTGTCAAAGACGGGAAAGACATAAAATTGACTTATGGCATATGCTACTGGGACAAATATGGAAAAGCATTTCTTACCTGGTACTCCAAAAATCTGGTTGATCATGGGAACAGAGTGTTGCAAAAGGCCACGCGCATCTTCCAGTCTGAGGTCAAAATTGCTGCCAAGGTGAGATGCCATAGAGAAATTGTGTCAACTGTTGCTGGGTGAGTTCTCGAATTACAGTGGCAGAAAAGTCCACTCTTTGCAGATCACATATTTGCAGAAAACAACTATGTAGGGTGACAAAGTTGATGCATTTCTTATCTCATTCTATATTGGCCCCTGCCATATAACTCATAAGCCAAAATGACCAGTTATCTTTGCATCCAATTGCAACTCTGAAACTCCCCTGTACATTGAGAAGGGGTCTTTTAAACACCTTGCTCATAAATTCTTGTCTCGTATGGTCATGGTTAAACAGTAAGGAACTGACTGTTTGACGGTTTTAATCTGGTACTTCAAAACCTGATAAGATATCCAGGAATCAAAGACTCACAACTGCACATATTCACAAGTGTAGATTGATAACGGTCGGGTTTGATTCATCGTGTCTCTGTTGCAACTGAAAATTTTCAATGCAGGTTCCGGGGATTCATTGGTGGTATGATAGAAACAGCCATGCAGCAGAGGCAACAGCAGGGCTCTTCAATGGCGTTCCTGACAATCTTTCTGTGTACAAGTCCATAGCTGACACGCTTGAAGTCCTGAGCGCCACCTTCATTTTAACATGTGCAGAACTGAGCACCGCTGGGCAGCAAAAATTCAATGCATTTTGCAACCCTGAAAAACTTGTCAAGCAGGTACATGCGTTCTTTGAATGATCCACAACCTTGACATGATATGGTAGACCAGACATAAAAATTGGGCTTTGTGAACTGATTGGAGAAACAGGGAGAGTTAGTATTTTGCCACTACTCTTGTAAAACAAAGAATTGAACTACATGAAATTGCATCTGAGAATGCGAGGCACCCAATTTGGCTGACCCAATCTCCAAGAACATACGACCAATAAAAGAGCAGCTTCTATTTCTCAAGCCAATCTGGGGAATGGGATGAATACTATCTCTGGAGGATTGACCTGCTGATGACAATGTTTGATATCATGGAAGTTCAAATTATGGTGTGTAGGTGCTGGGAGTGGCCGAAGGCAGTAAGGTCTCTAGAGCTTGTGAGAATGCATTGGCAGCTTACGATATCCAGTCGTATAACCGGATTATCAAGGTCGCAGATACCCACAATATATCTTACTTCACCTACATGAGACTTGATTCAACACTCATGGGCCAAACATGCCTTGACCTGTTCAAAAAGTTTGTCGGAGGGATGAAGGGTACGTGAGAGTTGTCAAAAGGTTCAAGTTAAGAAAGAATGAGGCAACTGCAGATGAGGGTTTTGATGATTTCTTTGCTTTCATCCATTTGAGAATTTGACTGCGTCTTGAAAGACAATGAAGACAGTTCTTGTCCCACATCCCTGGATGCTTAAGATAGAAGGCATAAGGTAAGGAATTTTCTAAGGATCTTTCTAAGTTTGAGAGAGCCCAGCTGAGGGCGGTAGCATGAGGCTAGACCCAAAAACCAAACCCAGGAAGATGCAGTTCAGAAAAGCTCCTTACTTACCAAAATGAAAGGTTCTTTGCGAATGAAATTGATATCGTTAGTGAGCAGTACGTTCCTTTGTGGTAGAAAGGGAAATTCTGTGAGGGAAGGTGACTAAAAGCAAATGGAGAAATATTTTTTTTGAAGTTCTTTATGTTATGGATGGAACTGATTGAGTTGATGGATGTCAATTTGTGCAGCACGCACTCCCATCCAATCCCCGTAAGAAGCCTCTCCCTCCGGAGCACAGGGGCCATGATCGGACATCAAACCCCTCCAAGAAAGTAATACTGTGAAGGATACTTCAACTTCCATGCCGTCAAATCTAAACTACAAGATTATGCCTTGGTTGGAGCTACATGATCTGCTCACTGTCCAACCAATACATAATGTGTATGTACATGTAACTCAATGTATTTGTATGTGCCAAAAAATTATAATATATATGTAGTTTAAAACACTAGTGGGAAATAATACATACAATCAAGTGCCTGTAGTTCTAATATTTGATATGTAAAGTTGCGACCTCTAATAGCTATAGACATGTCAAAGCACACTTAATTATATGGGACCCCTTTTATGTGTCATTATGTATTTATTTTTCGGTTTAAATTTCAATAATGTCATTATTAAGAAGGATCTTTTAATTGGTTTTGAATATTATCACAACCCATTACATAAAGAAGTTAATTCTTAAAAAAATTAGACATTTTGGTTTCATACGATGTGATGTTAGAATATCTTTGTTTGAAAATAATATTTGTAAGATTTTATAAAAAAACACAAATATATTTTTAAAAATGATCGAAACCTTTTATGAAAATTGAGGTTCTATTGAACCATGTGATTTCCTCGTAGTTGAATTATGTTTGTGACACATGTGAAAAATTTGTAAATTTTTATTTTAAAAAATATTTTTCAAAAAAGAGTGATGAATGTGTGGTAAATTGAAAATTTGACAAACATTCACATTGAAGGTGACAAGCATAGTTAGGGTAGCTTTATTTTTAAATCCATTACAAGTGTTTATTATAATGACTAATGAAACTAAATATTAATGCAATCCAATATTAAAAAATTGGTTATGTTATTAGAATGAAAATAAGGATAATATAAACCATTTTTCAAAACTTGGCAAATTTTATTTCAATATTTGGAAACATAGACTTACATTTATTTTCAATGCAAAAATTTTTATGGTTGTTAATTGATGAAATATAAATCAAAACAATTGCACTTTCAATTGCACAAATAACTATTGGAATTCCTCTTTTACTTGCCACATGAATAAGAAGGAAATAATACATGGAAAGATAAAATGCATTAGCTTTAACAGTCATCAAAAATTGCGTTAGCAATAAGATAATCTCATATATCCCATCATGCTAGATGTTGGCATTAGCATGGGCAAAATTAGTTGGATTATTTAAAATTAAATGTACTCAATGACCAAAATGTATATAAGGATAAGTTGCACGCATACATTAAAAATGAGAAGGAATGATAATGTTACAAAACACATTCATACATTTGGAGCCCATTTGGAACAATTTTTAACAACAAATGCAACAATACCAAATAATGAAACTATACTTGTTTTAATGAACATGCTTCCTAATCATAAAACATTCATAAGTTCTTTAAGAAGACGACCAAACTTAACATTAAAGGTTTTAATGAAAATTTTAATACAAGAAAAAACTTTGATGAAAAACTTTTAATTTCAACTTCAAATAACACATCAACCCTTTATATAGGAAAAAATGGTCTTAATTACAACAAAAAACTTGGTTTTAATAGGAATTCAAAAAGGTTTTCAATTCAAAAATCATTTTTAAACCTTTGCTATGAATAAATCTTTTTTTAACAATAAAAGTTTTCACTATAAGTGACACACCCTTAAGTTTTTCCCAAGGTATTGGGAATAAACCCTACAAAGGACAATAGTGAAAAGGAGTGAAAAAGAAGGAAAAATTGGGGGGTATGCTTCCTAGCTCTTTACACTAGGGAAAGAGGGGTGCCCATAAAATTCAGAATGGGACTAGGATAATGTAAAAATCATGAACACTTCATAGACAAATCACTAGCACAAGCCAAACAATTAAATGGTTAATGCAAATGAAGTCAACTTTGGCTCACAAACTTGCTTTGGACTCACTATATTCACATGGCCCAAACTTGGAAGGAGACAAATACCTTCCTTCTTATAATATACATTATATTGTAATTGCAATGGAGGTTACATCGAAATGGCCAAAATTCCAAGGATTCCCAAGTTATAAATCCCACAATTTTCTGAGTTCACAACTTTTTCATATGAACTTTGATTGAAGAGGTTGAAACTAAAAAATTGTAGCCCTCAATGAGATCTTTCCAACACCATATCGTATGCTTCAATCAAACGTCATTTCCACCTATTTCCTTGTTTTTAATAATTGGGAGTCAATTTAATTCATGGTCCTTCTTTGACCATATAACTTACATTTCAAATTTCCCAATGGAAAATACAAATTAAATTACAATATCTACATTTCAAGAGCTTTCAAATTATGGTATAAAAAACTCCCAATTTGCACAAGATGCACAAGATTTGCCACCTATATATATTTTTGTCCCAACTCTTTAAAACTTCAAGTCCCAAGTGATTTCCACTTATGAATGCTTGGGACTACACCAAATGCAATGTACATCAATAGGCATTAAGACATTTCATGAGAAAGAAATTATTTTATTTACACCTTGTATCCAAGGGAAACAACATAAAATAAAATTTCCCAAAAATTGAGTTCATTGAATTACAAAGCTTCTCGAACTTGTACATTTTGACCAATTTTTTGGTGCATTACAAATAAGAACACATTGAAGATGCACATATTTCATTACATTTATAAACAACTTTTCAAAATATTGTTAAATTTATTTCATGAGACATAAATTTGAAGCATTTGATAAAAATTCCCACTATGTAGAAAAGTTTTGTAAAGAAACAAACCAATCATAATATTAAGACTTTTAGATTTGACCGTGGAAATGAGTATAAATTTGATGAGTTCAATCTCTTTTATCAAAAGGAAGGCATAAAAAAGGAGTTTATAACTTCCTATACACCCCAACAAAATGGTGTATTAAAATGAAAAATAAAACTCTAATCAAATTTGTTTAAGCTATGTTATCATATGTTAGATACCTATGGTGTTTTAGAGGGATGCATCTTTAACAAAAAGTATTAACAAAACAAAAGTCCAAAAAATGTTTTAACTTAAAAATAAAACTCCTTATGAACTATGGTATGGAAGACAACCAAATGTGTCATGCCTAAAAATTTCTGGATGTAAAAAACATTTCTTGCTCATAGGAAAAAAAAAAAAAAAAAACTGAATTCACATTTTCATGAATGCATTTTTCTTGGGTATAATGAAGAATCTAAAGTTTATCATCTTATGACAAAATTATAGTTATATCTAGAAATGTTATCTTTCACAAAAACTTTGACAATTGTCAAGAAAACAAACACCTATTGGAAAAGGAAGAAGAAGAAAGGAATTGTTATTTTGTGTTAACTAAACACCCCAACAATATAAGGGCAATAAAGACATATTTCAATTCCAAATCAAAATATTCCACCAACACAAATCCAAAATGTTGCACTCCTTCCAAATGGGCGGCCTCTATAAGTTCAAATCAACAATTAATTACACGTGTGTGGGAACACCACACCATTTGGTCAACTCTTTGAGCGTAACCTCATTGAAAACTTCTCACAACTTTCAATTAATTCCAATGATAGAAAAAACTTGCCTAAAGAAGATGTAACTTCACATAATATGATAGCACATGAGAAATTTCATTTACAACAAAATCCACCTAGTTCTTTTCAACCTAAAAGGAAAAAATTCAATTCACAAAAATGTTCATAGAGTCAATAGAAGGAAAAAAACCACAAATTAATAAACTTCATGTAAAGAAGTTTATCAAGCTAATTTAGCAAATATATTTTAAAATATTCTTCACATAATAAAAGAAGCCTTATATAAATCTAATGTTAAAGAATGCAAGATGCCATCAATGTTCAATTATATTATTTACAAAAGAATAACACAAGTGGAAGTTCATGACCCTTCTCCCTTCCAATAGAACCCCAATTAGCTCTAAATGGGTTTTCAAGATTAAAACTAATGATGCTAGAACAATTGATAAATGTACAAGGCTAGGCTAGTGACAAAATAATTCTCATAAATGCAAGGAGTTGACTAAATAAAAAACATTTTCTCCTATGGTTAAATTGAATTCCATTAATGTGTTAATCACACTAACTATACAGCATAATCTAGAAATGCATTGAAATTAAATGTTAAAACTATACTTTTTTAAATGGCTCGGTGAAAACATAATCATAGGAGTCACAAAGTGTATGGACACTACTTAAAAACTATACTCCTACATTTTTAAAAAATCACAAAAAAGACACTATAATTGGAATTGCCAAAATAATTTGGAATAGGTTCCATTACTTGCAAAATTTGAATTTAACAACATTGATTCAAATTTATGATGTTTTAAAAGTCCTTTTATATGATTTGAAAACTCAAAACAATTGTGTGGACAAGTGTTTCTTTTTGGTTAAATTTTTTTCCTTAATAAATGTCCACCAGTCAATCTAAAAATTAGTGAGGATTTTGTTGTTAATACATTTTTAAGAAAAGGCTCAAAGTTTATGAAGTTATTATTTATATGAGCAACATAATTTTACTTGATCTTATATTTGGTTTAGAAGAACTTTTAACCTTTAATGTCTTAAATTTTGAAGGTGTTCTTTCACAAAAGCTATTCATTTTTATGTGAAAAGAACATGGATTGAAGTAATTTGGCTTTGAAATTATTGAATAAACTTAACCTTAAGTGAAAATCCCAAATACCATTTAAAAATAAAACATATGGAAATTCAATACCAATTCATTCAAAAAAGGTATTTAACAAACAAATTCAATTCAAGTATGTTTCTACATCAAATATGACAATTAACATTTTAATAAAAAATTTACCAACAAAAAAACACATCTAATGTATAAAAAACTTAGGAATTTGTTTGATTCCAAAAGTGGAAAAAAACTACTCAAAATCAAGCTTTCATGATATGATCACATGGAAAACAACATTACTTTTCCTAATGTGGGAATGGTTTTTGTAAGTACATTCATTACATTAGAAGATATTCCTCATTTGGTTTCTTTCCAACTACCAATGTTTTATCTCAAGCCAAGATTGAAATGAAAAACCAAGTGGACCAAGTTGTCAAAGAAAAACACCAACACAAATTAATAATATTTGGTCATCTAACAAACTGCCAAAACAACATAACTATAATTATGCATGAGTAATGAATGTTTGAGGATTGATGTGGGTCAAAACCTGTAATTAGGAGCCAAAATGATTACTTTGGAAAAGGATTACACATCCTTTTTTTCAAAAAAACTTTTACATGCAAATGAATTTTTTAATGAAATTTTTTGTAATTTGTTTTTAAAAATATGTAAATGTTCCCCAATGCATCATTTTTTTTTGTTAGTCATTATTGAATAAATATAAATTTTCAAACATGTGTAGATTCCTTACAGATTCAATGTTTCATCTTGAAAAATGATCAAAATTTTAAGTCATCACCAAAAATTAAAATTTCACATTCTTTTGTTTTATTATACTTTAAGCTATAACTTTTTTCATACATCATGTACATTATAACCCAATTATATGTGGTTAAGGACTCTTGAACCTTTAAAATTGTGAAGCAATTTTGAAAAATTCTTTGAATTTTTAAAATTTTAGAATTCCACAGTTTTAAAAGTATGAATATTTTTTGAATGTGGTTAATATGTTTTTATCATCTATATTTTTCTCAATGAAAATTATTTTATTATATGAGTCCTTTTAATAATCCTTTGCAAAAGTGATTCCATCTAACACAGTAGGTGTACATTTTCAAACGTCTTAAATTAAAACCAAAATTTAAAATTGGACTGAATGAATTTTTACTTTAAATTCCTTGACATTCATATGAAGGAAAAAGGATTAACTTGCCATGATTACTATGGTTTTAAAATGGTAATAAAAAAATAAATGTTTGATTTTTGGTTCTTAGTTATGTGTTTTGACCCATGCATCATTGGGTTGACCAAAACAGAACCAAAATCCTTATTTATTCAAAAAATGGTCAAAATTTGGAAATTACGATAATTTTTTCCATATTTTTTCCTTGTCGTTAATGGCACATCTAAAATTTCTATTTTTTTAAGCATTAGATAAGCAAAAAATCATAAAATATTTCTTCCTCCAATATGATATGGAGTTATGAAAAAATGTTCTTTATTAGCCCATTCAAAAGTCCATAAATATAATTTAAAAATTCAACCTACATATTTTTTTTTACGCTTCTTTGATATGATATGTTACTAATTCCAAGTCCTTAACACACACTCCATCAATCAATAAACCATAGAATAATCCACATAGAAATGGAAATCAGAGGTGTTGTCCATGAGTTTTGTATTCAAAAGTCCATGGCTTATATAATTTTTAAAAATTTGTAAAATGATTTTGTGCATCATGTAGAGATTCAAGTTAAGATTTTAAAACCAAGTCCATTTTAATAAATTTTCAAACTTATAAAGTGACATGGGCATTGTAATGGCAATCACAAGGCAAAATTAGATGGCATGACACCCAAATTGGTCCACCCAACCATGCATTGACCCTTGAGAAATTTCATGCTTTAAAATCTTGTATTCAAATTTCAAAAAGGAGAAAGAGAAGTACAAAAGAGTGCTTCAAAAAATACAAAACAAAAACTACAAATCCTAAGCTTGGTGGAGATACTAATTCAAAATGAATGAAAAATTTCAAATGAAAAACTATTAGTGAGAGTGTCAAAACTATAATATATATATATATATATATATATATATATAAAATTCAATACACTAGTAGGAAACAATATATACAACTATGCTTACAATTGTAGTTACCTTTGATATGTAGAGTTGTGACCTTTTGTTTTATAGACATTATCTTTGGGGTTTATGGATGATTCTTGAAAGAATATATATGGTGTTAATTTTATCAATACATAATAGAACACTTTAAAACATTAAGCATTGTCCCTTTTATTATGTGTTTCTATGGATCTAACAATTAAAAGTCTACTACATAGTTTTCATGCTAGGTCATCTAATTCAAACATAAGTCATTTCTACTTTCAAGTTTGGACTTGGAAAATGTTTAGTAAAGTTAAGTTGTAACTTGTCCTTCTTTGAGCTCACATAATCAACAACATTTATAATTGTTGCATGTGTGCCGCCTCACATGGAGATATCCATGTTCTTTTGTGTCAAATTTGTACATGATAATTTTCAATAAATACATGGTATGTAGTATGTTATAAAGGAGGGGGGCAAGTATGGTGGTATGGTGTTTACTTTGGTAAACTTGGCCACAAAATAATCCCACACAAAATATTCCAATGCATGTTTTGTAACCTAAATCTGTGAATAAGTACACCATGCACCTAGTAAATTTTGTAACATTCTCACTGGTTATCAAGATCAAAATTGTTCATATTCACATTTTACAATGAAAATATTCCATGTCCTTTTTAGGCACTTTATCAAGCTTTCCTCTAGGTGGGGTTAAGGTGAACCAACTCCTACATTAAGACCTTCACCTTATTGAGTGAGGCCTCTTAATGGCCGTATTAAACCCAAAGAAACACTAGATTTGAATTCAATGGTTTTGATTTAGTCAAAAAATGGTATAATTAGAAATAATTTAAATTGATTTTGGGGTTTTTACCAATATTGTGCAGGTATAACTTTTACCAGATATACCCACCAAGTATGGATAGGGTATATTGTATATCCTTAACCTAATTTTAAAAAATAAATACATCTTAATGAAGTGCATATCCTAAGATAAATAAATCTGAAAATTTATAATTTATTCAAAACCTTGCATATATTTTTAAAATACTTTTACCCAAAATCATATATGTTTTGGCATCTAAATAAAAACAATTAGGGAAAAAATATTAAAACTCTAAACCCTAACTACTATGCCATATGGATTGTTGCTCTTGTGTGTTATTAATTACATCACTATTGTCTCACAACAACATTTTTTTACCAACTTTTGTTATTAATGTTGCTTTGAAACTTGCATAGGTTAACAAAAAGCTTCATTTGACAACACAAATATCTATGAACAAGAGGCCAAACAAGTTTTGCATTGTTGTCCAAGACCAAAGAAAAAGCTGGAAAAGCACTTGAATAACTGTCTCATGATAAAGGTTAAATTTATTTATTTGGAGTTCTTAGGTTTCAATGGCACTAAACAATCACCTTTTATTTTGGAAAGTTTTATTGTGTTCTTTTTCTTTGTGTTTATCTTATGCTTTCTTCTTATGAATTGTTTAAATTGACTTTGTTTTGTTGCCAAGGGGTATTTGTTGTGCATTGTGAAGAAAGACTTGTGTAGTGGATTAAAAATGTTTTGTACTTCAAAAAGAAGTTTTTGCAACAAAGTAACAAATTTTTTGTCCTCTTTTGTTCTGTTGGCTTGTTAGTGGACCCATTGCTCTTATTGACCAATGAAGTAAATATGATATAGTGCAAAAGTTTTTTTCTTTTTTTCTTTTTTTGCCTCTTTGTGGACCCATAGTTTTCTTCGCCATTTTTATCAAAACAACTACAATGTGTTTTTCTTTCCTTTGTGGGCCCACATGACTTCTTTCCCTTTTTTCTACATTTACTTTCTTCCATTTAAAGCCAATGGGGGAAAAAAACCTCATCATTTATTTTTATTTTGAATGGCTTAATGTAGCATGAAAATAAAAAATATAATTTTGTGTTGTGTTTTCTACCCACATCAACTTCTATGTGATATTACATTATTTGAAAGGATTTTTTTGTTGTCCTTGTAAGTTAGAAACAAAAATTGTGATAGGAGATTTTATTAGATCCTTTACAACAATGAGATCCCATATGAAGGAGGTTTAACATAACATCAATCTTATTCATACATCATATGTGAATTGAATATTATTCTTATTGATGTTGGTCTTGTTGTTTTCTATGGTTTTTTTTGGCCTTTTTGTGAACCCATAGTTCTCTTCACCATTTTTGTCAAATCAACTACATGTCATCTAACATTTGGATTTTATATGCATATGTTTTTTTTTCCCTTGTGGGCATTGGTCCACATGACTTTTGTCCCTTTGTTCTACATCACTTTTCTTCCATCCAATGCCAATGGGGGAAAAAATCTCATCATTTTTATTTTTTTTAATGGTTCTATGTAGCATGGAAATAAGAATATATTTTTGTGTTGTGTTTATTGCCCACTTGAGCTTCTAATATGTGATCAAACCAAATTTTGAAATGAATGTTTTTTGATATCCTTGTGGATTAGAAATAGAAACTATGGATTCTTCACAACGATGAGATCCCATACAGTGGAAGCAACATAACATAAACTCTATTAAAATTTAGATGTCAATTGCATCATATTCATATTGATGTCAATCTTGTTGCTCTTTGTTGGCTATTATCTTGTTAGAATCTAAACAATATACATATACGAGCCATGGTTTTCTATTTAATAACAATTAATTACACATTATTTAATAGGTGGATGGAAAAGGTAAATGTAACTTTCTTATTCTTATGATAAGTTTTATGCATGGGATGTGCAAAATGCATGGTTAATGCAACAATTCATTGTTTATTGTACCAGGTGGAAACAATAATAGGTTAAATCATTAGCAACATATCAAGGCAAGATCTTTGGTTAACAACATGAATTCAAGTCAGTAGCAATTTGAATCAACAATTGCAATAATAAATCAACAATTACAACAACTAGTAACATGCTAGAAACTTAAGTCAAAAATTGCAACAACAAATCAATAGGTATAGCAACCAATAATAGGTCAGCAACTAGTTTTATAACAATAGTAACAATTGGTTTTATAATAATAACATTGGGTTCTATTACAACAATAAATAATCTATAATAATATCAATTTATTTATTTATTTTTTTAAATATGGATTTATTTTTTTAGTATGTGATCTTGTGTTGTTCATGGTGGATTGACATGTGTAAAAAATTTTGGACTAAAATTGTGAAAGTCTCAATGGCAAATAAATTCAATAGGGTAAAAGCACACTAAGCCCCCCAAAAATTATAGTCACAAGTCTAATTTTTCTCCAATTAAAATTTTTGTCAACATATGGACATCACATTTTGGATTATTTTTACTTGTTTTAATTATATTTGATTAGCTTTAGACTTAATCTAATCAATTGTTTTGAAAATTCCAACAAATATTGAAAATTTTAAATGTTTAAAGTATATTTGTGACCAAATAATACTCGTCAGAAAGTTTGAAAATTTGAATATGTACTTAAAAAGTAAGGTTGTTGATGGAATTCTTGGGTGAATTGTTTTATGGTGCATGATATTGATATACATTAATTAAATCTAGAAAAAATTTAAAATTTAAAACTTTTGGATGAAATTCCATTTAAAAAATGTGTTTTCAAAATTTTTTTAAGCAGTGAGTGCATAATAATATCTTCTTTTCAAGAAAAAACCACTACCATATCAAAGAAGAAGAGATTTTATAGATGGGCATTGCATCATTTTTTCAATTTCCTTTTGTTTGGTAATGTTTCATGAGTCACAAACATGAAGCCCTATGGCTATTCAAAAACTATAAGTTATATACTCTATGTACATTGATTTTATTCAATCTCTTCAACTAACTATTGGATCAAGATTAATTTGACTCAAAGTGAACTTTGAATTCTAAAATGTTGTTGTGCAAATTTTAAAGTTTTTTGCTTTTGTTTAGGTTAGCCAAAGGATGCCATCAAGATTTTAGTTTACTGCGTACTATAATACTTGTTATACATCACCTTTTTTGAACAAAAGTGGTTCACCCTTAATGTGCTTTCACCCAACATTTGCACCGCTATGAATAATTACATTGAAGTTTTAAGCTATGAAGAGTTAGAAGCTGGAGAAGTTTGGCTTGCTATTGAAGCCCAACCTTAAGAAGGTGATGCACCTTCATTGACAAATGTTGTTGTTTTTTCATCAACTAGTAGATTTAATACAATAGGAAACCTTCATGAGTTAAGTCAAATGTAAGCAGAATAACTAGCTACATTGCGATAACTAACAAAATTTTGGGATCCATGGGATTGAAAATATACTCTTTGGCCTTTTTATAAACCAAATGTTGATGAACCTATGTTGCTTGAAACAAAATAGGTTTTTCATGTATTATATGTCATTTAGTTCCTTTGGGTGCTCATGTATTAAGGTCAAAAACTAAAGAGAGGAAAGGATTGAACTCTTATAAAACTAAAAATGGGATTTCAGCCATGTAAAAACATTGTGAAGGTGAGCATTCCAATATTTGGAAAGTTTATGTTAGTGAAATTTCACTTTGATGTTCTACTAAAATAAATCCTTTTGAAAAACAAAATTCCAAAGTTTGAAAAATGGTTATTTTTGGTTCCATTTCTACATTTTTTGGTAGCACCACATCTTACAAAAAATCACAAGAAAAACAAAAAGATTTCAAGGTAAAAATATAGTTAAAGGAGCCACCCAAGTGAATGGATAATGGACATTCCTTAAAATGTTATTTTTGTATATTTGAAAGATCACAAGGGAAGCAAAATAGTTTGGATTATCATTATTTTTCTTAGAATATTTTTCATTAATTGCAAAGTTTATATGTTCAAATCTTGACACAAATAATTATTTTTTTTGCATGTTCAAAGCACTCAAACCTCAAAAATGGATAGTTTTTTTATTTCAAGTGTTTTTTTTAAAAACCAAATGTGCACCATTCCTTCTAAAAATTGGAGAGGATTTTAACATTGATGTTTAAAAAGGCTAAAAGACTTGAACTAATGAAAATTATTTTTATTACCAATTTGAACACATTTGGTTCAAACATGTTTTTGACCCTAAAAGTTATGGATTTTGAAAATGTGGCTTTAACAAAAGTTGTTCATATATATGTGATAGAGGGCATGAATCCATAATATATATGATATAAAATCAATTTGTAGTTAGAACGTATTTAGATCATCTAGCATGCAATGTTAAATTGGATATCTAGAATACAAAATTTTAAGTTATAAACCAATGCAGAAATGATACATGTCATGTGAAGTCTTTAGAAAAGGACTTTTACCTTGGCACCCTTGGCTACTTTGACCATGTTTCCACCCTTCATTGATGATTTTGTGTTGTTTGTTGTGAAGGGGTTACTCCCTTTAAACATGGTTGAAAGCATATGGATGAAGCAATCTGGTTTATGGAAGGAATTACGAGTGGTGTTTGCATCACACATAACCTTAATTGAAAATATATTACCTTCTATGATGAAATGCATGTTTTAAGAGTTTGTTTTCCCTTTTTTTAATGCTACAACTTCTATGATTGCAACATTTGACTTATGGATGAGCAAAGGTGCATTCGATACATTTGCCCTTGTCATTAATTTCTTGACTTTGGATTGGGAACCAAAACTTGTCAAAATTAGTTTTTTTGAGGCAAAAGGGGCTTCTAAGGTTAATCTTGTTGGTCAATTGCAAGTTTTGTTTAAGGAGTACAAACTTATTAACAAGATCATTTGCTATGCTAAATATGAAGGCATAAACCTATCTATAATGACTGATGTTCTTAAACAGATTATTACTTATGAAGAATTGGCAATGCATGCACCATTTGAAGGTGTTTGTTTTGTTCATGACCTTTTTAAGGCTTGCCAATATGCCACTTCTGATGGAAAAGTAAGTTCTGGTCTACAACTAATGAACATCAAAACTCCACAATCTTCAATTCGATCTTATACAACATGGCCAAAAAAATCTAGCAAAAGAAGGATAGAATGTATGAAGGCTTGTTTAACCATAGGTTTGTGACCATGGAAATTAAACACACCAGTGGAAACAAGGTTTGTTTCCAAAATGACGATGTCCCAGCAAGCTTTTGAATTTAGGGAGCCTTGCTATTCATGTTGTTTACATGCGACAAACATTAGTTTTGCAAGGTATAATTATAACAACATAAGTTTGGGCAATTGTTGAAATCATTACATCAACCTTGGCTATGATTGTATCAAGTTGTGTGTTCAATCAATGTCATGGTTATTAGTTGCTTAGTGATGCACTTGCAAATGCAATCAATTTTTATGTCAAATTGACCTAGGAAATGTTTCAATTATAAATTTAGATGAATTATATCCCTACATCTCAATTTGATACAAAATTGCTCTTGTTAACAAATAGGATGTGGTTAGAAGTCAATCATGTGCTTGCTCCATTTTTGGATTGTTTACATGAGTTTGATCCAAAAAAGGCACACATGATGTTAACTTTAATGCTTGACCCTTGATTTAAGGATTTATCTATTATAAACAATTATGTGGGAAGAGATATGGCCACAATTGTAGCAACAAGGCATGATTTTGAAATCTTAATTCCCTTTCTATGTTCAACTTATCAAAAAGTGAATGTTTTTGCAAAGCCAACAAAAACATTTTTCACCCTAGAATGACCACTAGTTATGTTTGGTGCATGACTATTTCCAAATGATATTGCCATTGAGAATGTAAGTTTCTACATTCACAATTGTTGGTTTATGCATTCAAAATGAAAAATGTTTTTTTTTTTGGATTTAAATTTATAAATTTTTCATTCATAATTTCAAGTTTTTATTTTATGAAATCTAGTTTTTTCATTTATAATTCATAATTTGTAGTCATTTTAGATTTATAACATATATTGTTTAATGGGTAAATGCACAATCTAATGGTTCATTTTAAGCAGATACAACTCTCACAGGAATCACAAGCAAGTTTTTACAAATGATCCATATGGACATGGTTTCAATTCCGAAAGTTTTCATTGGTGTAATCTTTGACTATTTTAGTTTCAATTACTTATGAAACCTTTTAAAACTAGGTCAAAACCCATGTTTAAAAATATTGTTGTTAATTAATATGGTGAAATCATTTTGAAATTAAAAAAAGAAAAACCCATAAAGTCCATAAGAATAAAAGTTCATTTAGGTATTCCAATTATGTACCCATGGGGCACAAAAAATTTGAGAAATAAAAATAAAATTCATTTGAAAAGGACTTTTGAAAACATGGTCCAATTCTAACCCTCCAAAAGTTCGTAACCACCATTTGGTTAAGGTTTCACAAAATAAAATTTCACAATTAACGTTATGATTTAATTTTTCAACCCATGTTTAGTCACAATAAACAATTTGAAATAGAATTCAATATGAATTCTTGAATTTTTTAACAATCCAGTCAATTGACCAATCCAATTTTTTTTTCAAAAGTTCATTATTTATAAGGAAAAAATTACTTTCAAATAATATTATGCAAATGTCTTCATAATGAAGTTATTAATTTAGAATGAGTCATCATTTAATGTATTTAAAATTAAATCATTCACCATAAGCATTTAAACACAAAATACTTGCAAAAATCAAGCTTGTGACGCAAAAAGTGAACCATTTTACTTTTCATTTACCCTAATTCATATGTGTGATGCACATAATAATAAATGAATAATGATTTAACTATTTGTGTCTTTGATTGTAGGTGAAACAATAACTCTCTTATTTTTGGAATTTAAATTGGAAGAAAAATCTTGCACGAAGATCCACTAAAGTGGTGGAAGGTTCATGAGGGACAATTTCTTGTTGTTGGATACTTGGCTTGTCAAATTTTGGGTATTGTGGGAAGTTAGATTATATCGAAAAATATTTTCTTCATTGCTAGGATTTTGACACTACACAAATGCCAACTTGGAATCCAAAACTTAAATTAACTTGTGTTGATTTTCAAAAATTGACCAAATCATCACGTTTTGGGTGCAAATCATTTGTAGTTAAATCCCTTGATGACTTTGGGGATTTTTAAGCAAATTTGTTGGAGCATATGGAAGACGAGTTTGAAGACCAACTAGGTAACTATGTTGAGCTTCAGGGCTATTGAAGCAAATTTGTTGGAGCAAATGGAGGAGGAGTTTGAAGACCAAATAAGTGACTATGTTGAGCTTGATGATTCGGCTGATTTTGATTTCTAAATTTGCAAATTTGGTACAGCAGATTTGGTATGCGAAATAAATGGTAGATTACATGATGTAAGGTGCAAATTTGATAAGGTGGATTGTTGTTTGATTTGTCTTATCAAAATTTGTTATAATTAGATTGTTTTATAACCCATAACCCAATGTAGGCCTTAGGACATGATGGTATTGTGGGTAAGCTAATTAAATATATTGTTCATGTTTGTTAAGGGGAATTTGAATTTGTTCATGAGAAAGTTGTTGGATTGAAATCCAAATGGTGTTTCTTGAATTGGGTTCCTTGGGCATTATGTGTATCCATATGGAATTGAGGGTGACTAGTTGGGCATTTTCAATATATGTATGCAAGAAGGGAAGGGTGCATTGTGTTGCTGGAATTTCAAAGTGGAAGATGTGGAGTCAACATATTATGAACATGGTGATTATATTTTGAACATGGAACGTATATCTTATCCATAAAGGTCTCATAGTATTCTCATTTTGTGTGTATGTTTAGCATTAAGCTATTGAGTTCATTCTTTTAATTGATCCTTGCATTTTGACATAAGGATTTAAGCATTACATCCCATTGAATTTGGGCCTTTGAAAACTATTTTAACATGGACAATTTCTTTTATTTTTAATTAATTGAATAAAAAAATACATACCCATTTATTGCCTCAACCATGGGTATATGAGAGAAGGTCCATACAAGTCCTACCCATCTACCAGAAACCATAATTTTTTTATACTCGGTCCCTAACCTAATGGAGAAAAAAAATGCTAATGTATCCTTACCCTCCAGGTAAATAAATTGAATTTTTTTTATATATCCTCACCCTTGGATATATCAAAAACAATATATCCGCACAACACTGGTTTCACCATGGTTGCAGTGTAGGTGCTGGTTCACCCAAGGCCCCAAGGTGGGACAGGCAGCCATATGCTGATTCCAGGTTTGGTGCAGTCAGATCCACTTGTAATGTGAATTGAGGGTAGAGAACATGATTCAGATGGGAAGCAAGGAGTGAGAAACTGTTACTCTTGGACCAGGGAACTCCATTGGTCCAAGAGTAACCATCCTTAATTTGTAGAAGTTGCAGGCCTATTTTTTTCTTGTCAGCAAAATGGTGAAATTTTGCAAAATAAAAATAAAAATACTGCTACCTACCAACCTCATTGTGTTGCCATACTGGGCTTGTTTCATAGTACGTTAAGCTTGGCTTTTCAGGCTGGTTTTTGGACCCTTGAATTGTGCCCAATCTGCTTGAGTGGCTGATTTGGCCTACTCAGGCTGATCTAGCCTGGGTGGTGGCTGAATTGACCACCTAGGCAAATTCTATACAATTGCCTACATTTATTTGGATTCAGTACCTTAACACTAGAGAGTGAGATCACTAGGGCCAATTCCAACTCCTATGATGCCCATAGGCACCCATGGACTTGCTAGGAGCCAGGAGCGGCCCTAGATAGCCCGCTCTTTAGTGCAGTTAAAGCTGGGAGAACTCCCTGATTGTCAGGGTTCCCACTGACTAGCAACTTGGCCTGCAGACTGAGGCCACAGCAGCTGCTGAATCAGTGCCCCGCCTGCTTGAGTAAATTGTGTTTTGCCAGATGTCTTGGAGAAACCATGAACCAAGACCAGTTGTAGTTGTTTAAATTGTCCACTTTTCAACAGCTGCCAAGTCTCTACTAAGTTGCAACAGCAAGCCTAGTTGCTCAGGTCACCACTTAGACAAGGTCCAGACTGCAGACCAGTATTCGCCAGTTATTGAGTTTTGACCCGGTTATCAGAGCTCGGTTATCAGGTAGGTTATTAATAACCTACCAGCTGGTTATTGATTTTTTTGATAACCAGTTAATAACCTAATCACTCTGTATTGAAATTTCAAAATCTGATAACCTCCTTGGATTTGACTTACTTATCATCTAGGTCGGTTATGAACCTTAAAACACTAAACATTTTTATGCTAAATATCCAAAATAGCGAAAAATAATTTTAATTTTGTAAAACACCTTATAATTGACAAGATAACCAATGACTATCAACTAATTATTTGATAACCTACCCTTAATATTTATATCCTAACGAGGACCCAATTTTTTTGATATGATAACCTAATTGGCACCCAATTTTATTAAATTAAAAAAAAGCCATACCAGGGAGATGAAAAAAATCAATAACTGGCCAACACTGGTGCAGACAAGGAGGGAGTTGTTTAATCACAGGGAAGGCGGTGCATGCAACACCAGTAGTACAAATTGGTAACCCAAATGCACACCATGTGGCACCACCTCTGGTATCAAAAGTGTACAATTTAGGCATAGCCACTTACCATATGATATGCAGAGGAACTTCTGATTTTCTCCCTCATTTCCTCTCACCACAGACCTCTATATAGCCGCATAGTCGCTCTGCCCTGACATTCTAACGAGTGCTAGAATGTCAGGACCTAATACAAATGACCAAGCCACGTAACGGACCCTCAACAAGGAAGGGGTAGAGAAGGGAGCTCCCTCTCTGCAAAAGGCACCCAGAGAGAAGTAGACAAAGCCAACAAACCTTGTAAGAGTGGACCAGGCATTTGTAGAAATCAAGGATGCTATGATGATCCAGAGTGAGAAAAGCAGAGGAGAGGACAAAGACTTAAATAAAGGAACACAAGAAGATGACTACTTGCAAATCAACAACGAGTGATAACTGAAAAATCAAGTGACAATGCTCTATACCTGCATAAGTTAAGTGACAGTGATGACCAATAACTACGATGACTATAGGTGATTAACTTCTAATGACAGTGACTACTAGTTCCTATTGCCTACACTTATTGATTATCTAAGGACTTATTGGAGTGTGTCAATTCTAACAGTGTCATATTGACTCACACCCATCAACTACATGATATTATTGTTAGCCACCATCAGGCTGATTTGGTTCCATCTCTTTCAGGTCATGTTGTACAATGTTTGTTAGACACACACCCATCTTTTTCCTTCAGAATCCAAGTTCATTTTTAGAGAAGGTTTGATCCTATTGAAAATTTGATTCCTACTCTAGTGATATTAGGGTTAATTATATCACTGCCTAATAGACTCTAAATCTGATTTCCATATCTCAGTGTAAAAGATCCAAAACTTGACAGTTCTAATGCAAGCAAATGGGGAGGGAAACATATTGCAGGGCATGCAGAGCAAACAAAGCCATTCTACTCCAAGAATCTTGATCAAGTGCAGAAATTCACACCATCTAGCCAAGATGATCTGTGAATTGCAGTTGAAGAGATTTGTTGTTGGTTTTGGAAGCTAATCCATTGTGGGTTGTGTTTAATAGTCTTCTTTGCAAGATGAAGATGTTGGCACAGATTAATTTCCCCCATTAGTGTTGACTAATTTGTATATGCATGTTGGCTTCTTCTAAGCTCATCCTAATTTCAGTGGGATTGTTACAGCTCAATAAATCTAAAACACTTTATTGGAACTGTATGTTTGGTAAATTTGATGACCTTGGGTTTTTTGTTTATTCTCTTTGGATGTGAGATTTGGTGCAAGCTCAAAAGATAAAAACATTGTTTTGTTAGGATTTATAATCTAGTGATTGTTGCTCTTAAAAGTCTCCACAATTTAGTCTCAAGATGATGTTCTACAATAGAAGGCTTGGTCCGTAGGTGGTTTATTGGGAAAGTATCCTCGAGTTGTCAAATCTTTTGCCCACTCAAAATTCAACCCTTTTGGAAGGTTTTTTGCTTTCAAACAATTAGAGGTCTATTCACATGTGAGGTGCTGTTCCTCCTATTGTTGATATTCATTTTAAAGACCCAGTTATCACTCCATATTGTGGTCTTAAAAACATGCAACTCTCCTTGAAAACAACTGCTTACACTCCATTTTGAGACTTGGGCCTTAGCAATTTCATTCTGGTGAGTGCTACAAATCCAAAATTGTATCATATGTGGATGGGAAGGACAAAAAGTGAGGTTGTGAAAGATGAATAATTTAAAAAATTTAAACATCTTCATACTCAATGGTGGGTGCTAGTGAAAAAAGGAACAAGGAATGATAGAGAATTGTATCAAGATTATTGGGTGAACATGGAAATGTAATTTGGTAGATCCTAAATGAGTTGATATCTCATTTGTTTTATTTTCATTTCTTGCTAGAAGTAATGTCATAATTAATAGCATTGTAATGATTAGTATAAATCATGCAATCAAAACCAAAAAAAACCTTGATGTAGCTAATGAGATTATAGGAATGTGATTATTATTTTGATTTATACTCATTCATTTTTAAAATGCAATTTGATTATTAGTTAATTCAAAAAAAAAGTATTGTTGTTATTGAAATTTTTTTATGTTTTTTTAATATGCTGAGATTTCATATGAATATGGATCTATGTCATGTGATAGTATCCAAAATCTTATAGTCTTTCATACTTTTATTTTATTTTGTATATAATTATAATTTAGTGACCATTAACCTTTAAAGTCCTCTCCTTTTACTAAGTCCAAGTTTTGTTATCTTTTAATGTTTTGATAAATTGAAGCCTTTAGAAGTTGTACCAAGTGGCCATTAGGTAATCCTATCAAACATATAAAAATTGTTTTCAAATATCCAAATTTTAAAATTATAAATTTTAGTCCTCTTCTTTTATTAAGTCCAAATTGTGTTATATTTTCATGTTTTGATGAATTGAAGCTTTTGTAAGTTCTACTAGGTCGTCACTAGGTAATCTTATCAAACACATGAAAATTGTTTTTAAGTTTCCAGATTTTAAAGTTACAAGTTTTAGTCCTCTTATTTTATTACATCCAAATTGTGTTATATTTTAATGTTTTGATGAATTGAAGCTTTTGTAAGGTTTATTAGGTGGCCACCAAGTAATCCTATCAAACACATGAATTTTTTTTTTATAATTTCCAAAATTTTAAATTTGCAAGTTTTAGTCCTCTTCTTTTATTAAGTTCACATTGTATTATCTCTTAACATGTTTTGATGAATTGAAGCTTTTACAAGTTCTACTAGGTGGCCACTAGGTATTCCTATCAAAGACATGAAAATTGTTTTTGAACTTTCAGATTTTAAGGTTTGCAAGTTTTAGTCCTCTTCTTTTATTTAAGTCCACATTGTACTATCTCGTAACATGTTTTGATGAATTGAAACTTTTTCAAGTTCTACCAAATGGCCACCAAGTAATCCCATCAAATGTATGAACATTGTTTCGAAATGTTTAGAATTTAAAGTTGCAAGTTTTTGGTCATTAGTTTGTATTTGGTTTCCTTTTGCAAACTTTAAATATTTATGTTAGACTATGATTATATATTGATGGTATTTTTTGTTATATATGTGATTATATTGTGGTTGGCATAAACATATACAACTCAAGTCTTTAAACCTATGCAAATGTAGCACATAAGATTATAGGGAATATAAAAAATGCGAAGAATTTTGCAAGTTTTATTCAAAATTGTTTGAATTTGTTGACCACCAAGTGGCCTTCCTTGCATTCACCATGTTGAGTTAAGTTCAAACTTAACATTTTAGTCTAAAATTAATTAAATACATGTTATATACTTGACCATTCAATTTTAAAATATGGAAACTTTCATGATTCAACCCAATCAACAAAAAATTATAGTCAAAATATGAACATGTTTCAAATCAAGAGTTGAACTTTGTCCAATAAAAGGGTCAAAAAATCATTAAAAAATGCATAAAATTTCCTTAACAATCAATTCTAATGTCAAACAAGTTTTTGCAAAGTAGTTTTTATACATGGGAAATGAAAAGGGTTTCAAAACCACATTCCAAAATCTATCTTCTTTCACCAAATATGCTTGTCCAAAAAATGTAAAATTTCACAAACTTGGTTATTTTTGAATTTTTGGAAATACAATATGATAAAATGTATTGTTCAATTTATAATAAATTAGAACCATAAATGGATGTCACAAGCAACATGCCAAGAAAGCTTGACCCTCCCAACCCACATTGAAGCAATTAATAAATGTTGATTTTCAACTCCCTTAGAGCTTTTTAAATGGAAATGTGTTCATTGAAAAGAATGAAAATCTAAAACTTTTTATCCTACTACCCTAGGTTATGATGTATATGCGTATATATTTTCACACTTTGTAATGCACATGATTACAATGTTGCTTGAATTATGGTGATGAGTTGAAAATACTTTTGTTTTTGGCATTTATGACCATTCATTGTACTAATGACCTAGAAAAAACCTTTTAGTATCTAATATTATTGAAATTTTTTAAAATTTCATTACCATTTTCCATTACAAGAATGCCTTGAATGTCCTACTAAAAGTTTGCTAAGGATTAATTTCTTAAAAGTTTATTTTTACTTATTAAGAAATTTTTAATTGCAAACTATTGAATGGCTAATTGTATTTTTTCACTTGCCAATACGCCAAAATGAATAAACACTTGAAAATTGATTTGTTAATGTTGATGTGTCAAATGAAAGTGGCTTGTTGTGACCTATATATTTGCAAACATCCAAAAGCCAAAGTTTGGCTTTCAATTAGAGAATGTTGTTCTTGTTTTTCATTTTTTTCCATTGGACGTGGATATAAATGTGACAAGGTCTTATTCGAACTTTTGAAATGATGCCATGTTTAATACTTATAAAATAAATAATATAATGAAATAAATAACCCATTAAATAAATGATATAGTGATATGGATAGTCAATGCGTAGGAAATTATGATGAAGCTTGTCTTTAAAACCTAAGACCAAAATGTATTTTGTTGATAATATAACTATATTGGAAGTTAGCAAAAATGTTACATAAATCCCCCGATTCAAATATTATTTCAAATCCCATATTTGGTGATCGACATTAACACCATTTGCTTATAGTGACAACACTTACGAACATGTAATAATGACCATTGTCATTTGAAAACACATGTGAAAATGTTGACATCATATCATCAATAAATTTTTATACAATAAATGAAGAAGAACTTAAAGAGTGGAGGTGGTACAAAAATTAAAGTTGCTAGGTTAGACTAGCTGATGATTGAACATTTAAGCATTTAGGGTAGATCGGATCCAAAGGGAAGGCTCCATTCTTTCTAGTGTCCAAACAAAACTTGAACCCCTTTTCTAAGTGCATTTGACATAGTAACAATCGTCAAAAATGAATTAGAAATGAGAAAGTTATGGCCCCTGAAAGTAAAAGGGGTCAATAATTCAAAAAAACAAACCACTAAACATAAGGCGAGTTTCCAAGCAATCAAAAACGTCCTTGTATGTTGTTTTGTTGTTATTAAAATTCAAAAACAATTTGTAAAATTTCAAAGTGATGTTCTCACAACATTTCAAATTGTTTAAAATGGATAAGAAATAAGAATGTTATGAGGTTTGAAAAATAAGAAAGGTCCAAAGAGAAAAAGAAATTTAAAAAATGCATTTTGTAAGGTGAAAAGTTTTTTTTTTCCTTGGTACTTTTTCATTACTCCTTTTCCTTTACAATTCAAAGATGATTTTTAGAGCTTGAATAGCACTGTCATAACATTTTAAATCACTCAAAATGAAACACATATGATGAACATATAAATATATGTTTGATCACAGGTAGGTGATCAATGGTGGGTTGATGTACCTTAGAAAAGTGAGTCATTTTGCTCATGTGCAAATAATATTCCAAAAAAGGACTTTGTTGAACACTCTATGTTGTTGTAGAACGACTTTGAAAAACCCAAAATAAATGATTCAGAAAAATGACATTGAATGATTGAAAGAGAGACTTTTTTCATAAGAAAATACTGATTTATAGAAGGACATTGAGAGGGGTGAGTCTTGGGGATACAGTGGTTTTTTGGAGACCTTGGTGGAATTTCTTTCATTGGATGGTCATTGGATTCATTTTTGAATATTTATCAATATATGCTTGGTCCCATGGGATATCCAAATGACGTGAGAAGTTTTTAAGGTTTCATTACTCTCCTAGATATGTAGCCTATGTATACAAATACCCTAGGTGATATTAGGTAACCTAAGTAAATGGGTAGGTAAGTAGGTACAACTTAGGAGTGATTGCACACTAGACAATTTGTGGAACTTACGGAATACCTCCAAAGTGAGGGTGAAATTCCCAATCTAGGATAAGAGAGAGGGCACATGACTGGGTACCACTTTAAGGATATGGCTTCTCTAATAGTTGGGTGTTTTTGTATCATGCGATGTACGTGTTTGTACATGCACAATACATGTCCCAGTACGGAGGATTCTTACACAAGTATAGCTACATGGTTTTGTGCTTTTCTTGTACATATGTAAGAGTGTGCAATACAATCAAATCAATTGTCACCATCAACTTTTGCTGAATTCAGCTGTTGAGCTTGACACCAGGTCAAGCCACTTGGAACAGGGCACCCCCCAAGTTGAGGCCCATGCTCGGCTCCTGCCTCAGGCAAAGGCCACATATTTCAGGAATACCCTGTTCCACAGGCTTTACCTGAAGGTAATTGCAATTACCTTACCCACATCCCACAAACCAAGTTTATTCTCCTTGACCTATTTTCCAAGGATCCAATTAACAATAAGGTTTCAATAATCTTCACAATATATTTCATCATAAAAAACTAGCCTTGTTGTTAATTTGCTTTATTATTGTGAAGTTGTTTTAATGCGACCTTCTCCTATCCTCATCCGGTCTGGATAAGGATAGGCACATGCGGGTAAATTTGGGACGTTAGCCAAATTGGAAAGGATTTATCCATCATAAATTTACCCCCTATTTGTCCCAACCTTTATCCATGCACCACCTTATGAAATATTCATCCCTCTTTAAAGGAATTTCTGACTTAATATTCTTTTTTCAAAATATATTTCACCAAATGGAAAAATTTGCCACAAAAACAAAATCACTGCATCCAAGTTGAGGAATGAAGAAAAATAAAACTCAAAACTACTTATCCACCATTTAATAGTCTATTCTTTCTTCTTAGCTTAGCCAAAGATGTGGTGTTTAACATTTTAGATCCAATGGTGTCATGAATGTAGAATACAATATCCTGATTTTTTGTTGGAAAGATGTCTAAATTCAATAAGTAAATCTTTCAATAAGTAATTCTGTGGTTGAGTGGAGTTATAAAATCTCTCACAACTAAGACTTTCATGGAATCCATCTAAGAAAAAGTTGGATGGTCATGTTTTCTGAACTTAAAATTAATATGAACAGATTTTCTTAAAATGAAGATTATAAAGTGAACAATTAGACTCATGAAATTAAAGGTTCAAAACACAAGGGATAAATGCATAACTTCCTTGGAAACCAATCAAAATGTCAAACAAGGTTTTGTTAAAATTGATCTTCATAAATGGGAATGAGAAAAGGGTTGCAACACAAGCTCCCAAATTCTATTTGAAATATTCATGCTTTCCCATGAAGGATACTCCTCAACCAAGGGTAAAATTTGGCTAAAAATTGGTCACTATTTGAGAATTTCAAAAAATAATAATTATGAAATATAGTTCAATTCTCAATAAAAAGTCAATGGACTTTACACCCATATACTAGAGCCTAACCTATTCTTCCCCACCCCAAATTGAGACAATTGTAAATTGTAAATGGTAAATGTCAGTTTGCAATTCACTATAGATATTTGAAGTACAATTTCCCAATTTTGGAAAGAAACAAGGATTCAAGACTTTTGGTTTCTCTTTTATATTCCCCAAGGGCCCATACCATTTGGGCTGGCCGGATACACTCCATCTTGTCCCTTGCCCCCCAATTTCAAGCTCCCAAGTCTAGAGTCCAACTCTCCATAGGCATTTGAAGTTCAATTTTCCAATTTAAAAAGAAGACAAATGTAAAGACCTTTGGTTCCTGGTTAATATTCTCCACACCATTTAAGGTAATGTGAGTTTAGTTCAGTACGAATTTTATTGGTTATTTAGGTAAAATCATCATTAGTTCATTAAATTAGAAATTTCATATTTAATTCACCATGTCTCTTAGTATTGCCAATGAGTTGTTATAGATAAGTGGATTGACTAGCATGTGATCAAATAAACATTGGATTGCATATGTCGATATAATTAGGTTATATTTATAGTATTTAATTATTTTTATCATTTTTTTTTTTTTCATATTTTAACAAACGTATTGTATATAGTCATTGGTATCAAGGTTTAAAGTTTAAACTTTGGTCTCGAAGGAGACAATCCCTTGTCTTTGCCAACCCACCACCATTTAACATTGTAATATAACATGTAAAACATTAAATATATATCACAATTACACCAAACTATTTTATAAATGAAAAGCTAACATGTTTTTTTTTTTAAAATATTTTTTTCGAATGAAACACATAAAAACTCATTTTTGAAGTTTTTTCAAAAGTCCACACATGTATAGTAAATAAACATATCAAATTTCAAATCATTTTCAAGAAACATTTGAATGTTCTAGTTTAATAACAACTCAAAACACATTTTTTCACAAAATCATTTCATGACATGATTTGTAAATAAATATTTTCATAATGAACTTGGAAAATTTTCATTTTCTATGCAATATAATTTTTGGCTAACATAAATAAAATGTAAATAAAAGGATTTCTTCACATTTAATCCATTTATTTTAATCAATAATCATATTTTTTCTTAATATTAGATTATGAAGTTCAAACTATATTATGTCCCTATACTATAATATGATTCATTAAATATTTTTGGAATTATATATATATAAAGTAATTATTTGATTCTACATAATGAACATCCAATTTTCATCTTATTTTATTTCTTAAATATTTTTATCAAGTGAAGGCCCAAAATAAAATATAGCACAGTATCAAAATTGTATGTAAGAAAATCTTAATTAAATTAAATTTCGCTTAAAACATAATGTAATATGTCATATTGTAACTAATTGATTCACTTAAAGGTTATAATAAATAAAAAATAATTTTACACCTCAAATTTTAATATATTAATTAATGGTTAATTTAAAATTTTGTTCGAAATTGACATAATACCAAAAATAACCTAAGTAGTGACATATTTCAATTACAAGTGAACATGATGGCTATATAGTGATTGAAGTGTCATTAGAAATGAAATGAAATAAAAGTAAATTGATAATTTAGTTCATTTTAAAGGCTATTAGCTTTATTTTTTTATAGTTTCCATATTAGTAAAGCTACTAGCTCCTTACTCTTTGCCTCCATTTAAATACCGCCTACATCATGGTCAAATTATATATTGTACTACAACTATTCATATATTGTACTCCTTATCAGATTTGGCAACAAGTTGTTGAATAATTAATTAAATTTTAAATGTTAACATCAGCACTTGATTTTTTGATTTTACAGTTTTGAATTTTAAGGTCTACAATTCAAACCTGACAATTGAAAACTTGCAAACTTTTCATTTATAATAATTATAATTTTTTTGACACAAGTAATAAATAATTTATTTAATATTTAATACCTTTTATTTAATAATTATTTTAAATAAACTTATCCATAAAAAATAATGTTTATTCCAAAAATTTAACACTTTTTTTTTTTTTTTGACATTATTTTATATTTTTTGTAGAGCATCTTCCCTTCATATTGTAATCAATATTTTTCCAAGTGTTGTTATTATGTAGTTCATTTATTCTCCTTTAATATCATTACTCATAGTCATTTCCATCACAAAATAACACCATTATTCATATTCATATCATCCTCTTTATTATTAAGTTTACTCATATATAAACTAGGGATTGCCTCTCAGATGTTTCTTTGACCATGCAACCTGGTGTGCAAGCAATGGAAAAAAACATAGCAGACTAAACCAAAAATATAATACTGTATTACCATTTCAGGTTCGGCATCTCACTGTCAAAATAATTATTTTATGTTGAAAATTTCATTTTGGCACAAAAAAAATTAATTCTGAACTTTTGAAAAAACTAAATTTTAAGTATAAAATATTCAGCACTGGTTTGAAATCCCTTAAATTACATGCAATAATATACATACTAAAACCCTAAAACTATTGTGTAACAACTTTTTGAATCCTATGAAATTTTGGCATTAGTACATAATAGTTTTTAAATTTTTCAGCAGGAAGGGACCTTAATTTCTTTTAATTTTGACATTTAAAAATAATATTTTTTTTGTTGATACCACAATAATTAGGCGAGCAAAAAACCAAGCACTTGCCCTTGAACTTGCCAAGATCTCAAGCATGCACAGTGTGAATCAAAAGTCATGTCAAAGGGAAAACAGTAAGACCCTCACAATCCAAGTCCATGTAGACTTGTTGGGTCTGATTCTTGATCCTAGACCAGCTGAGAACCTACTAACTGGACAACATTGGTTGCAACAGCATATCCAGAAATCTACTAGAAATACCTATCTTTTCCCACCAAGGATATTCCTCCACCATGTGTAAAATTTTGTACACAAATTTATAAGCCTTAAAAAAATTTACAATCCTTTTAAAAACTTTCAAATTATTCGTTCACAAATTACTTCCAAAGTATTTGTTCATGAATTACTATGAATGATATTTGCAGATTTCAGTAAAAGACGGATCCAATGGACTTGAAGAAGCAATATGCTAGAGCCTTACCGAGTTGTCCCCCGTCCACAGATTGACACAATTCTAAATAGAAAACATTGAATCTCAACTCCCCATAGGTATTATTTGAACTGCAATCTGGCAATTTAAAAACAACCAAAATACAATACTCTTGGTTCCTTTTTTTCATATTCTCCACACCGTGCGGGTCGCTCTTGATACCTTCTGTTCCAGTTCCACCCACCACCCCCGGCCCACTTGGCCTACTTGGAGTAGGTCCAAAACACAAACTCTTTGTATTTTGTCCACATTATTGGGGTGCTTGGTACCCTGATTTACAGGCCCTGCAGATATGCACAGGTCCCACCAGTGTTGGGCGGTTCTTGACTTTTATCAAGAACCTCTGGTTCTGGTTTTTTAAAAATATTTTAGAATGGTTCGAGTTCCGTCAAAAACTGGAAACCCAGGTCTGGTTCGGTTCTTGAGTGACCAATAATACAGGTTCTGGTTTTGGTTCTAGAAATCAAACCCAGTTCCGAGCAACCTGGTTGGTCTGAAGCTGACATTTAACTACTGATTAACCCCAGGTTTCAGAACTTTTTCTTTTGGGGCCCAAAATTCTGGCTCTGATTCTAGAACCATGTACCAGAATCGGATCCAGTTTTAGACCTGGTTCCAGTTACCAGTTCCAAAAATCAGACCCGGTTCTGGTTTGCTTTTAAGTAACTGAAACGGCAACTGACAGTTCTAACCACCCCAACTGGCTAACTGCCCAACGCTAACCCCCACTCCCCCTACGTCTCCATTCTGGCCCCATTCCAGGACAGGGCGAAATAGGGGAAGTTATTAATTTATTTTCTGGTTAATAGGAAAATAAAGCAAGCATGTTTGCACAAATGACACAATGAAATCCAGAAATGAAAATAACACATATGATATTTACAATGGAAATAACGTACATGAAATTCATAACTCAAATGAAATGAGTTACATAGATGAAAGAATTGATGCCCAATACATGGTTGAAATCAACAACAGACTAGGTGACATGAGTTAAATAGAAGATGTGGCTATGTGAATGACATTATTGGAATATACCATGATGATGGATTAAACACATGGATAAAATTTGAAATTATGGATGAAATTAAAATATATGATGAAGTTGGATTTATCATTAATTGCATCCATGTGGTATACTTCATCATTCATGTTATTAGCTTTGTCCATCTAATTATTTGCATTCATATCACACATTTTCATTAATGTACATATTACACTTTCATCCATTAACACAATTTCAACCATGTCCCATGATTAATCTATTTTTATCAATTCTATCCATCATGGTTGGATTATCCAATTGTGTTGTTTCACTTTTGAGTTCTATCAAGGATCTTCATGTGCACACATATTTAGGGTTAGGGGTGAGTGCAAGCAAAATATTTTGTACATATTTGTTACCTTATTTTTTATTTGAAAACATCAAAATATAATTAAATTTTTTTTTAACCTTCCTTTAACATTTCAAAACAAATGAAATTTTTAGTTTTTTTTTCAAGGGCATCTTTAATTTCTCTCTAGCTTTTTAAAACAATTTGTGTCATATCATTTGGATTTGAAAATGTACTCTAAAAGCATCCCCAAAATTTTTGTCATTCTTTAAGGATTAGGGATGATTTTAATTATGAAAAAAAATCCACTAGCTCAAAAAAAATTATATTGAAATTTTCACCACATCAATATTGAGATGTTTGAGAAGAAAACCAAATACTTGCAAAATTGTTTCAACTATTTTCAAATATTTGAACTTTACTTTTCAAATTAGCACAAATTTTAGGTTCAATTCAAATATTTGCAAGTAGTGTAAAAAAACATGATTATAACAATTCAATTTTTTAAGTTCATGCAAACAAAAGTTTTAAAATAACATACCCAAAAATAATAATATTATCCTCAAAAAATCATCTCTTTGTTAGTCCTTTTACATAGAGACCCCAATATTTGATTGCCTACATTATTTTTTGTGTATATTTTATTATGCTTTCATCTTGGTACTTTGTGTTAAAATTTGACATTATTAAGCTAACACTTTAAACTTAATTAAAATTTTACACATGTTAAATTGTGGTATTATATATTTGCTTAAAATTTAATATTAATTAAAGTCATGAGAATTGATCAGGGATTCACAATCTATCCACATGGTTGTATATGTTAAGCAAACATCCATTGATGAATAAAAGCATAATCAAAGAACAAACATATAATATTATGAAATATTGAAGTAGAGACACTTGCCTTTCTAAATCCTGTAAACTCCTAAATCTTTATAAATTTGAGGTGCACATGCATATATACAAAGCACAAAAGTTTTTAAAATCCATGACTGGTATCCATTTTTTTGTTCAACAAGGAACCTAAATTTATGAACTATAGAAATATATTTTTGTACCATAATTTGTTTGATTTTTTAAATACCTAAGATTATTGCATACCCTACAATAATCATATTAGGTTTTGAAATTGAACCTGATCTTATAAATCCAATCAAAATATTTATTCTCAACAATCAGTATACAAGATCAATGTTTTCTTTTGGTGCGAAATTTCGTCAAAAAGAAAATTTGTTTTTGGGGTTGCAAGTTGCAACCCTTACAAAGGCTGTTTCTGGAATTTTTTCCATAAAAACAAGGGTTTTGGACTAGTTTGCCAAATTTAGAAGACTTGCTCCTACTTGAGGTTGTTAAATAGTAATAGGATGACAATTTCTTTTTATTGTTTTAGATTTCATGTTGCCATTTATTATTAAATCCTTCTTGGGACATTAGCCACTATGCAACATTAGAAAATTGAAAAAAAATCATTATATGGAACCTTAGACAAGTATACTCTACAAAGGGTGAACATTTTGAAACATTCATTTTTGTTTTTGATTGCTTTTCATGATACCCAATTAGTGTCCACTAGGTATTGTGGGAAAAAGAACTAAAAAATCTGCCCAATGTTTTATGCTCAATAAAACCCTTGATTGTTGGCCTTATTGAAATCAAGCCTATGTTAGCCCCCTTATTGCAATAAAGCCTGTAGCCCCTTGGGCTTTACCATACAATTTTCATATTTAAGATTCGTCATATTAAGATGGAGCATAGTGTTACATTTATTTTATTATATATGGTTAGTGCCCAACCCCCATCCCTTCCCTAGAAAGCAAAAACAATCCCACCTTAAATTATTATTGTATAGCATTTCCACCATAGTACCTTACTAGGCAATGCATGT
>Ga0116231_10002061_pt1 | contig 42015 bp, 25 predicted proteins | sample S1TSphgellanicum_2_FD_89695 | JGI IMG/M metagenome (GOLD analysis project Ga0116231, IMG submission 89695) | Host-associated microbial communities from peat moss isolated from Minnesota, USA - S1T2_Fd - Sphagnum magellanicum MG | ecosystem: Host-associated > Plants > Peat moss > Unclassified... | reverse complement strand
GCCAAAAACCTGCTGTGCAGTGTCATATGTATTTTAAAAAAATATGGGAAAGATAACACACCTGTCCACACACACGGATGGACAGAGGAGGGATGACGGGACGGATGACGAGACGCGCGAGTTCAAGGGCGGCTTCATCGTTCCTTTACTATAAGTAATAATAACTCTCTAAAAACTAATCTCAAATTTTCAACACAAGCCAAAATATATCATCTTCCAAAAATCCTCATATAAAAATAAATAAACCTATTATTTATTATTACCTAGGGGGCTATAAAAATCCCTTAAGCTACCATATTCTATAATGAATCTAAACACAATATCCTTAAGGGCCTTGGTAGTAGGCAAGGCCAATACAGTCCTGCATGTTCTCACATTCCTAGTGCTGATTCTTAAGGTAAGGTAGCTACAATTAGTAGCCTAGGGTCAGTTTCCACATCAACAAAATGATTAATAATTATTTCTCAAAAATTAATTATATAATTTTTTTCCCTATGATCTACAATGATATATGATCATAATGAGTTTAATGAAATTATTCAGAGTTGTAGCCTATGATAATTATGATGATTTTCCAACACATGTCAACTTCATATTTTCACAAAAATTTCATTTCACTATTTTATTTTGAGGATTTTTTAATGATGGAAACCCGACTAACCTTAGGGTAAGGTACTTACTACTACCCACATACATAGAATTTTAGGGTACATGGATGTGTATCATCCTCATCATGTCCCATCATGTCCCTTGACCCTCTCCATGGGATTCAAGCCTGAAGTGGTGGTAGAGGCTCTTTTTATCTTTTGGACAACAACGGGCAGCCAAAAAAGAATCTCCAGAACAGATCTGTAGCGTCCAAAACCTACATCTAACGATTGAAAACTGCACCACGTCACTCAGGTTGAGAATCTTTCACACACACACACACACACACACAGAGCACAGAGAGATTTTCTAACACAAGAGTTGGAGAGGAGAATTGTGAACACTTTTGCGCATGTTCACACAATTGGAGTACCCCCCCCTTTTCGGAATCTGGAAGCTCACAAAATGTTGTTTTGGGGAGTTTTTTGTGTCTGGAACAGTTGCAAAAAAAATTCGGGAGAACCATTTTGCTGTGTTGGGTTTTTGTTGTACAGCTCTCAGGATTTTGTTAGTTTCCTTTCTTAGTTAGCCTCTTTGAGCTTTCTTGCATTTAGGTTTCTTTGGGGTCTTGTTTTTGTGCTGTGGAATTTGGATTTTTTTGGCTGTATGTCTTGTTTTTTCTAAAGCACAAACACACACACACGAAAGTCCTGATTTTGTTGTTTTACATGTCTTGTTCTTCTTGCCATGGCACAGAAATGTCCTCTCCTCAGAGTTGCACCTTGAGCTCGATAGGGCCTCTTGGTTTTTGAATTTTTCTTACTAGCTTCTCCTGTTAACTTATTCTCTGGAGTCCTTCTTCCTTTGTGGGTAGGATAGTGGTTTTCTTTCACAGGAGATTTGTTTTTGTGTGTGCAAAAAAGCACAAATTCCAAGCTTTTTGTATAAGTATCTTCTGCATTGGGTCTCAAGTCTTGCTGCAATTTCATTGCAACTCATTGAAGCCAACCCAAGTCTTCCTATCCTGATTTGTTGCTGGATTTGTAGTTCGTCCCAAAGAGAATCTCGCCCACTGGAACTGGACTGGACTGGACTGGACTTGACTGCATCATTCTGTGAAACAGTTTTCGGTGTTGAAGAATTAGAAACTGTCGCAAGAAAAGATGGAGTCGCTGTGTCTAACAGCTCAGAGCTCCTCCTGTCGACCTCCATTGACGACCTTGTCTGAAATACCCAACACCCATCGCAAGTCTGTTTCTGCAGTTCAATCTGCGAGGTTTTGTACAGCCTTTGAATTTCATAGATTTCATAGAACCAATGCTGCGCCAGCAGGCTCTCCGAAAGCTCGACTTACTCTCCTTACAAATAAAACCGATACGAGGAGGGACTTCATCTCCAGTAGGCATGATACTAGAACTGCAGTGCTGCAGCGTCTGCCCAGTGTTTTCATGTGCTCAGCAGGAAGAGAGCAGCCTGCATCACTTGAGGACAATGAAGAAGCTATTGAAGAGAACTTGTCTATCACAAGTGATGTAGAATTTGAGCTCAAAGACGGATGGCAATGGTCCAAGACAGGCCAAGAGCTGGTAAGCTTTCTATTCCCAACGTCTGAAATTTCCTTACCAATAAAGAAGCTGCTGGCAAAAGTCTCCCCTGAATTAGGGTTTCTGGTCGAAGTCATGATTTGTCAAGAACTGGAGCAATTGTAAGCACAGGAGATCCTGGATGCAGTTGCTAGGGGGAATGAGAGGTGTAAGCACTTCTTCAATGTGAATCTAAACTTCAAACAATTTTCAAAGAATATGTAATGGAAACCATTGCATGTGGTGGTGTAACCACTGAATTATTGGGCATAGTTGAAAAAAGTGATTTTGTTCCAGAGACTTCCATTCTCCCTTGTTTGTTTTTGGGTGAAGGGGTTTTTTGGTGTCTTCAGGAGTGGTGACATTGATTGGATGCTTGGGGCATGTGTTGCTTGGGATAATTGCAGTTAGCATACACACTATTGCTTGCAGCAGTGCCAATAGTACCAATGTTGCCTCGGTTTCAATGGTCGGGTGCTTTCTACTTCCTTTTTCTGGCTCTCTGGTCTGTATATGTTGGAAGCCACCGCAGGTATATCAAACCTGATCCCTACTTTTGAACACTAATTTTGAGCTACATCATTTTATCATGAGAGGAGGTTTGTAGAAGGGTTGCACGTCTGTGGAATCCCATTGAATGACCCCTGATGCCGAGAACCATATTTGCTTGATTTTTCAGTTCCTCATATCCCTGATTTTCCCAGTTCCTGTATGTAGGCAAAGATTCTAGTTGCAGTTGTGTATCCCATAAATCCATTCTTCCCATTACTCCCAGTCTTTTGACCAAAACTCAGTACATAGGTTGATGTCTGAATTTCACCTCCACCCACTGCTGGTAGTTGATGAAGTCAGTGTGGATGTTATTGTACTTGGTCACCATCATACATGTTGCTGTTGAAGGTCACTGTCAATTTCTAGAGGTGGGATTTTCCTTTTCTCCTGTTCATGGCATTGTTTCTAAATCTGTACAGCCTTGACATTGGGTCATCTCTCAATCCTATTCCTGTTGACTTAAATCAGAAGTATAGAGAAGTTTGTATATCAACACATATTTGATGTATTTTCTTTTGTTGGTGTTTCAGTTTGGGGCAAAAGCCACCACAGAGAGTGTCGTTCAAGCAGGGGCTAGCCGTTCCCTTGTTTTGCTCAGTTTCTCTTTTCGGGTTCTATTCTTTGCTGCGACTCTTCCCCAACTTTGACCTTCGCACCTTCATCTCTGCTTACTTGGGTTTGGCTGGAGCTGTGGCTGTTACCAGCAACCTAACTCCACCTCTACGTCTACTTCTCCCCACCCCGGATAATCTAAGATGGAAAATTGGTATGGCCCTGTTTACAACACCTTTAGACACCATCTTCTTTCTCAATCATGTCATCCTGTCAACAAGCTAGTTTTCGAAAAGAATGCAATATTGTTGACAATAACAGAATTGGGTCTAAATGGGACAAAATGACCCACAGGCACCTCCTTTGTCCTGAATAGGTAAATGTGAAAACAGACTGATGGGTTGATGTGGCAAACTGGGATTGGTTACACTGCTTAAACTGTGCTAAAAGAACCTTGGTTGCAGTCCTTAACAAATGCTTTTGGATACTCAAAACTCATTAGATTCATTTCAAAGTCACCGAAGTGCTACAACATGATATTTCAAACATTGTTGTAAGACAATACACATTTTCAACATTAACTTAGTTTAGCACTTCAAAACAATTGTAAAATAGGCACTGGGTGCACTTGGATACATTTGGAGTGAGTCATTTTTATTGTGACTACGCTCCATTGGTTTTTAAGGTGCCTTGTGGAGGGCCTGCAATTGTGGCTTATTTCTGATGGGAGGTCTTTGCAGAGTTCCCGAAGTGGCTGGTTGAAGATGAAGGGAGGTCAGTCCATTTGACAATCACTCCTGCAGAAATTGTTGCAACACTCCGTATGTCTCCGACCTATTTGTCATATTTGTTGGCACTCTTGACTCCTGTGGAGGCGGTAGACTGGTGGTGTGCTGTAATGTGAGATTGAGCTTTTCATCCGAGGTTAAATCTACCTGATATTCGTATGTGCTATATGGGTAGTTGGTGTTGGGGCAGCAGTTGCAAGTAAGCAATCAGGGGCACCCTTCACCCTCAACAATTTCATAGCAGTGTGTATTGTTACAGAGCTTCTGCAGCTGCTCTCTCTTGGCAGGTACTTGACACAGCTGATTAATAATATATCATAAGCTCTGCGTTTTCAGTTTTCTTCAAGGCCTAGCATGCATGACTTCCATAGTTATCTCAGGCACATGGAACCTGAAAATATCTTCGGTATTGAACCAAGTCCTTAAAATAATCTGTTGGGGTGCAGTTTTGCAACAGCAGCAGCAATGCTGTGTGGATTGCTTCTGTATGATGTCTTCTGGGTCTTTGGGTCATCACATGTGTTTGGAGACAATGTTATGGTGACTGTAAGTGATCTCCTCATCCTTTTTTCATGTTTTCTGGATCTGTCCCAAGTATTGAATTTTTATTGCATGCATGTGTTTGTGTTTTTTGAGCTCCAGTTTTCTCAAAAGTCAAGGCTAGTGACAAGATTTCAGAACTTAGATCTGAGTGCAAGAAAATGGAGCCTGATGTGAAAACTCAGACATTGAAAATATGATCTATATGTTATACAATTTTGTCATGTGTGGAGAGTGGAATTGCGAACTGTGACGTCCATGGGCTATTGTTAAGTGTTTCCACAGTGTTTCTGGTTTGCCACAAAGTGATGCAGCCCTTCTCATGCTTAAAAATGTAAGTAGATGTATGAGGTTCTGTCTTTGGAAATATTGAGTAGTTTCAAATGTTTGTTGAAATGACCCATTTTACAGGTGGCAACTTCTTCGGCTTTTGATGGTCCTATGAAACTAATCTTTCCACAGTTTAATGTAAGTTTCTGCAATCCTTGCCTGCATCATTAATGCCAGTATCATGACTAGTGTGGAAATAATCTAATGAATTCTTGCACTTTGTTTATGAATTCATATCCTCTGAGCTAAGGTAAATGCTTGTGTGCTATTTCAAACAGGCAAATGCTGCAAACCCATATTCCATTTTAGGCCTAGGTGACATTGCTGCACCTGGCCTTCTCATAGCATTCATGCTGCGCTTTGACCGATCACGATCGGAAAAACTGGCAGGAGAAGTTACGGGTGATCAAATCCAAACGGCTGACAAAACCTACTTTGTCACCTGCATTGCTTCATATGTGTTTGGCCTCACTCTCACCATAGGTAATAATTTTCTACATTTTCATAAAAGAGTTAGAAGTTACACTACGGTGCCTAGGATGTTGCACTTAAGCTTGGATGAAGGTGTTTTTTTCTAACCCATTTGTTCTTCATTGCATGCTGAGCCTGCAGTTGCCAACACTGTGTCAGGAGCCGCACAGCCAGCATTGCTGTATCTGGTCCCGTCACTACTCTTTGGAGTGTTTGTGGTGGCTGCCTCACGCTCAGAAGCAACACTTTTGTTTGCATACAAGGAGGAACAACTCAGTCCTGTTCCTGTCAAGAGTGAAGATCAGTCATTGGACTGAAGCTTTCGAGGCTTTGATTTGTTGACATTATGTTCATCACATAGTTCAAAATCGACTGTGATTTTTCTTAAATCATTGTTTTTCCTTGTGGATAGTGGTGATTTCTTACAAAGTGAAACACAGGTTTAACAGTCATAATTTTTTGCAGGTCCCATTCATTTTATTTCCTTCCAATGTAAGTTGATGGAGAGCCATAGTGTCCTTTACTTTACTCACAAACATTTTGCAGCTTGTAAAATGACTTGATTGCCATACAAATACATTCTATTTTGCTGACAAGCTGCCAACGTAAGCTTTCTACTGAGCGGCCGTATAGCTAAAAATGTGTCAAACCAGACGTTTTTGAGAATTTTGTTTTTTCCAATGGGGTAACTGTGACGTGTGATGTGGAATCAGCAATTGCATGAAGGGGGTTGAAATAGGCTGTTGATGCCACAACACACATGAATGTGGATGCATGTGATGTATGTGAATATGGCATCCTAAACCATCTTTTATGGTATGCAATTTATGATACTAAAATGATACCATAATGGCGTGTATATGTGGTTCAACATTAACTTGAGCTGTCCAGTTTCGGATTTAACATCTTGGTGTATTTGAATAGATGGCCAAATTCTTGTTTCCTTGTTTTTCCAACATCAAAGGCAAAGGTTTGAATGATGATGTAGGCTTTGTATTGCGGTAGTAGAAAGTATGAAAGGAGCTTCCAAAGTGTGGCAAAGGTGACCCCGACTGTTCTTCAAATACATTTCCACTTGAAATAACTTCCAATGATTTGGTGTATATTTTGATTCGAAAAGTATATAGCATGTTTTTGTGCTATCTTCTAGATTACTTGGACATGAGGATGCTAAGATTCAATGCTTATGGTGGGTTTAATGTGTACCATTATTGTCTTCAAATTTTCTTCAGCTATTTTAAAACCAAGATCATTGTTCATCTCAGTTGATTCCATGCCTAAATCAATGTGTAGGCGACATGGGTTGTACAACACAATCTTGCACCATGGGCAACTTGAAAACATATTAGAAAAAGATAATTATTTCAATTGTGTTTTTTTACATTGGACATGAAAAGACACAAATTAACATTTTTTTCAATCCATGTTTGTGGATAGGAAAAAAAAGTGAGGTAGTTATTTTTGGAATTGTCTTTGGAATGGTCCAAGGATGACCATATGAAAAATTTCAAAAAATCCCCCAATATACTGATTTTGATTACTTATCACTAGAATTACTCATCATTGGGATTAGTGAGGCTTGTGTCATTGGTCCAAGTGTGAATTAATTACCCAACTAATTAGGTTTGAAATTTCCATTGACAAGAAGATTATTTGAAATTCAATATTTCTTGCACAAAATCACCTCCATAAAATCCTATTCACTTTTAAACAAGAACGAAAGCACATTTCAATTACCTTAAAAATCTTCAATTCAATTTTCAATGAAAATAAATACTCAATATTCAATAACTTTTGCACCATAGATCTAAACATTCTTTAATCACATCATTGGAAGGCTTTCCAACAATATCAAGAACATAATGGGGGGCACTTTGATTTCATGGATTCAATGTTTTAGTCAGTTATATTTCAAAAAATGAGAGGTTTGAAATACCTTAATACAATATCACCTTGCAATGATCAAAGGAGGAGAAATGCTAATATTTTCAAGGACAAAAAAAATCAAAATTGTGATTGAGTTTCAACATTACATTTTAAATAGATTTTTTTTAAACATTGTCTATCACAAAATACTCAAATTCAAAGTCAAAACCTACAAGATAGTGTATGAAAGTGCTAAAAGAAAATAAATATTTCACAATTTGATGAAGAAACTAGGGTTTTTTCACTTTTGTGGTGTAGCCACATTGGCAACCATCCATAGGAAGATCTAAATGAATTTGGCTAAAGGATTGGTAGGGCAATAATTGTTTTTTATTTGTAATCATGCCATTGTTTGTGATTGGCAAGAACATGCATTCTGAATTTGCTGAACCTAGTTCAAAACCCTACTTTTTAGTTGATTTTTTCAAAATTTCAAAGAAACCCTTGTACACATCATAACCAATTTTATTTTTTTTGCATTTGAGGAAAATTTTGCTAGAAGAAACATGATGCAAATTCATATATGTTATTGATGGGTTGCATGTTATGTGAAATGGGGTATCATTGGTATTTCATGGCTCAATGATATAATATCTATGGTTTATTTAACAATACATTTAGGCAAAACATGTGTTATCTTCAAATTAACTAAAAGGTTTATGTAAATGCATATGGAAACTTTGTAATTTTTAAGACAATTGAGCATTTCAACTTTTAAAAGGAAATAAGGGGGCAAATTTCAATGATTCATAAGTCCTTTTTGAGAGAATACAAGGAAATGTGTGAAATATTTTTAGGTTTAAGATGGTAAAAAGATTAATTTTCAATATTTCTAGAATATCATGAAACAAGAACATTGAAATAGTAAAATGGATTGAACAAAATTGTGAAAAAATATGGGGTGATGTAATGGGAACCTTGATTGAAAAGCAATTTTTTCAAAAGGATATTTATATAAATTTGATATGAAAATTAATATAATGAGATAAGGGGTCCAATGATTGGAAAAAAAGCTCATGAATAGAATAAACTCTTGTACATTTGTATTATTTAAAGATCTTAACATGAATTGAATGTTGCAATATTTGTAGAATTTGATGGATTCATGTTTAGTGAATTCATTGTGAAAATCACCCCCAATACAAACAAGTGAAGTATGAAGAATAAATGTTCTTGAAAATGATGAGGATGGCCACTTTGAAAATGGAAAATATGGATGAAAGCATTCCAAGGTCATCTCAACTATACAATTTAAGGAGGGATAGATTTATGATAGATTTTATTTTTCAAATGATGTAACTAATTGAGACTTGAAATTCTAATCACCATCCTTTTATTGCAAGTTGTTTTAATTACATTTATGGTTGCCATCATCTATTTTGGTGATAAGGAATGGTTCATTATGCCAAAACTTAACATTCATGATTAGAATGTTTTGTGACTATGTCTTATATGTAATTATGGAGTCATGAAAAACAAGTCCTTGGATGGAATAGCCATTAATTTTTAGTCATATTTATTATTACATTACTATAATACATTACAATCAATGACTATAGTCATAACTAGGACTACATGTGTAATTTGATCATTTTAAAGTTAATTTGATTTAAGTAGGTAAAGAGGTAACTAGATTGGTTAGTAATTATCTAGATTAGGTAGGTATGTATGTAGGCTAATTAGACAAGGTAGTAAGCCATTTAGGTAATAACCCTAACTTAGTTAATTATAGGCTTAGGCCTTGTTAGTAGGCTAGGTTACACTAGGCTAAATTAGGATAGGTTATGATAAGTACATAGGTAGGTTTATTAGGTACCTATTTATTGTACCTACGGTTATCTATGTAGATAGTTTATCTAGTTTGCTTAACCTAGCCTATATTACCTACCTATCCTAACCTAACCTTCTTGCATGTCTAAGTTCTACCTACCCATTTACCTAGCCTTGGCTACCTATTTAACTAGGTATGTAATAGGTAGTTAAGGTAGGTTATGTAGGTAGATAGGCTAAGTAATTTATAGGTAGGTAGTGGTTTACTTTTGTGTGAGACAAATTGTGTGGCGTAATGTTATAATTTTTCCCTTCAAAATTAGAATTTATCTCATATCTTTCGTCCACAACTTCAATTTTGTAAACTTTATAACTAAGTATAAAAATAGATTACACATAGTATGTATTAAAAATATTCGAAGGGCAAATGCCACTTGGGATAGGCCAATAAAAGAGGTTTGTTCCCAATAAAGTAAAAAAGATCTTACTTATTTAGCCAAACCTATCTACCTACCTCCTTCCTACATACCTAGGCTAGGCTAGTTTGAATAGAGGCTATGTGTCATGTTTATAATCATATGCCTAGTCATGTCTCTAGTCATATGTCAAATTTGACCATAGTCATTAGGGTCACATGGATTAACAATTTTGACTGACAACCATGTCCATGACTACATGGCACAAGCAACAAGTATGGATTGATTACATAGTCATGTAGTCATGAGTGCCACACATGACTACAAATGCAATCATGGATGAAATGATAAAACTAAGGTTTTGGCATAGTGATTGGAACATTTGATTGTTACAATAAATTTGGTTATAAAAACTTTCTTAATAGTGGTGGTATTCATATATTATAAACATTATGCCATTGTTTATGGTGAACCTTACTAGTAGCACCATAATCTTGTTCATGCACATTAAGCATAATAACATCACCTTTGATCTTCAGCTAATACTTATCTATTTTATAAATTGTGGGGTCCATTCTCTCAACACTTGAATATCCTATTACATGTAGTAGTGATTATTAAACCAATGTTTTCCTTATAACTTATGTTCCTTGATCATGCCTTAGCTATCATGTTGTGTTATTTTATTTCAATATCAACTTCCTACCTAACATTCTTTGAATGATGACACCTTTTTAAAACCCTACCTTTCCATCACTTTGAACAATAGTAACAATTCAAACAACTTGATAAAACAATTACCAACAATCATCCCCCACCTCACAACAACTCCTATACCTTCTACCTTCCTTAATTCTTCATTCAAACTTTCACCAAGGATAAACTAAAACTAAACATGCAACTCCTTGAATTCTTTGCAACTTTCAACAATGAACAAAACAACTAATTCCTACTTTGCACCACACTCTCACAACCACCCTCCCCTTTCTTTATTTTCTTTCTTTCCAAAATCCAAAGAACACAAGTTTTGTCCAATTTGTCAATTCCCCAAATTTTCCTCTAACCCCAACACAAAATAAAATTCCTCAACCAACCCAAAACCACCATCTTTTAGTCTCATTTTTGCAATTTCTATTCCATTTTTTTACTACTTCCTTCCCTTTTCAAGCAACAAAAGGTGCATGAAAACAACCATGTCCCTAGACCATGCATACCTTCAATGTTTTCTCTTGCCTCTTTCTTGTCCAAGTTTCATGGATATCCATTTCATCCTTTTCCTTTAGTTGTCATGATGCTTCTTGAAAACTCCTTTTTACTCAGTAATGACTTTGCCTTGCTTTTTTTAGCACACTTTTTGTTTTCTTCAATCTCTTGAAAGCACAAAATAAGAGCAATTTTCTTATCTTCTTCAAATTCATCAAAACACAAATAAAAACAAAAGAGACCCTTATGAGAGTTTTAAAAGTTGAATAACTTTATTATGAATTTGTCCAATCCTAACAAAGGTCCAACACCACGTTTGCCATGTGGGAAGAATGTTTTGTGAAAGGTGTTGCATCATGATAACACATTGTGTGACAAGTCATTCAAAATTAAATTTGAAAATAGTTTAACATTACATTGCATTATTGTATGCACGGTGAAAATTTATGAAAGTCATATCTGGACTTTTTGATATTTGTGACATTGAACACAATGAAACAAAACGCTATAAAAAATGTTTTATGCCCTTATCTTGCATTTGTTATTTTTAAAAATGTTCTTAAAGTTTTGGATTCCAATGCTTAAGGATGCAATTGTGATCAGCCTTGTTATTATAATAATATACCATAGATATATCACTCACATTCTTTCAACCAAAATAAATTTGATGTTCACAACATAGTCATTACAGTTTAACAATAGTTGTAGACAATTTGAGATGTTGTGAAGTTAATACCAATGTTGACCAATTCTGGGTTTTTGGTTGGGTTAAGGTTTGGGTTCAAATCAAGGGCTAACAATGGGTTTACATGGACCTAGACCCAACAAATCTCAAGGATTTTTTTTAAGGGTCCAAGTCATATGGTTATGTAAAGGTTAGGGCTTTAGGTTGTAGTTTTAAGTTTTAATATATAAGGGAATCTCCAATTGCAACACTAACATGAACTTTACACAAATATTTTGATATTCCTTATGTTGTTTATTGTGGTTCTTGGGAACCATACATTGTGGAACATTTTGGGAACACATTGGAAAGTTAATAAAATTTGATGGGAAACATCATGGAACCTTTGGGGAACTTGGTGGGAACATTTTGAAAACACCAAAATCCAAAAAAATCAAAACTATTTTCAACCTTATCAAAAATCCTAGGCCTATTGAAGAATGGAAGCTTGGAATTAAAAAGTATTCCATTTTACCAAAAAAAACAAAAACCTAAACCTGATTGTAAAGGTTCTTGTAAAAACAAAAAAATGGCCAACATCGGATAATGTGCATGCCAAATATCTCTCTTTGGAAACCTAATAATAACTCACAAGCTTTATAAGATTTTGGAACCATTTAAGGATGCATAGTTAACATTGTCTTACAAAGGGTTTGCAACGACAAAAGGCATTCCCTAGATTTGTGTTGTAATTCTGACGATGAATTTTTGTGAGGAGTCATATATAAGTGGTTTTTTGGAATCTATTATATGGTTGTTGTCCCTGGACATTTCTAGAAATAATTCCAAGGAACAACTACCTCATTTCTCTTCTAATACCTACTTCCTTCCTTTCCTAATAACTACTACCTCCACCTTTTTAACTACCGAACTCCTTTTCCATACTGACCAACATGGATATGAAAAAATAAATTATCATGTCTCTTTTCACATCCATGTCAATCTTGAAGATTTTGGTACATGCTACAAAGAAAATTGCTGACTTTGATTAGTAATTTGGTTACCCATTTGAGTTGTATTGTTTCTTATACCTTACCACAAGACAAGAAGATATGAATGACACAACTTGGCAAAACACTTTGTCCTGAATTGAACAGGGTAAGGCAAAAAGAATGTCAAAAGATGTTGCTTCCTTTTGAATCACATACAGATTCTTCAGCTACGTTCGTACTTCATCTTTTTTTGCACTCATGAAAATTCGTCTCAGCTACCTTGTGATTTCTCTCTTGTTGCCATTCACTTCAAGTCTGTTGTTTAGCAGCAATATACACACATATGTAAATGCCTCCAATAGGGCAAGAACCCTCTCACACACTGTACTTAGTTTGGTCGAAGAGAACTCTTGTAGGAGTAAGGTGCCTCCCATTTCTATCACCCTGGCAATGTACAAATGTTTATGCTCATCATTACCGGTCGGTCACCTTGGACATTATCTTGGTCCCAGGGTGGGGCCATTCCTGAGATAAGGCCAGCTCTTGCCGCCACATTGTGGGAATGTCCCCCGTGCTGGGGCCTTATTGTACGCTTAATTTTGTTGCTGTGGGTTCCATCACACTCATCATTTGTGTGTTGGGCATTTCGTCTAGAATTCCAAGTTGTCTCTTTTGCATTTTGTCCCATTTAATTCCAAAAATGAATTATTATTGTTCAAATTAAATTTGCACAGAGTCTGTGTGTTAAATGTTTAACTTAAATAAGGTTTTATAAAATTGTCAGAAGAAGAGTTCTCTCTATTCCTCACACTGACATGTACCCTCAGTTCAAGAGCAATAGTAGTATATATAATATGTAGCTGAAATGCAGACAAAATTGGCAATGTGTGAAACTGTGCATTTTGACAGAACTGCACAGCACGTCCTCAGGACTGCACAGCACATCCTCGTATCTGTTAGTATGATTTATAAATAACTGCACGATGCTAAGTCCTCTCGTGTGATTGTAATTAGTAGTGCATTTCATAGATGAGAATTGTTTTTGCTTTTGGCTGAGTTTTGTATACTGGTGACAAAAGATAAGCCAGACAGATACACAAAAGGCTTTTTTGGGGGAAAACAAATGACCCAAAGTGGTCACATTATGAGAAAAGAAATTTGAAAATCATCATATTTAGAGAATCGACTCTAGCATGTTATAAAAATATAGCACAATTCCTAAATTTTTCTACTGTTCTCTCTGTAGCCAAATTTGGTTAAGTCCTGTTATGAATGAATCATCACCAACCCGCCTAACTTACTATCTCACAAATTTGAAAAAAAAGAAAACACAGTGTAAAATTGTACATTTAGACAGATTTGCATCATCTCCTCATATCAGGTAGTTTGAATTATAAATATCTATGTACTAATCATGTTGAATGGAAATAAAATAAAATAGATCATCATCGAGTAATGCAAAGCAAGTGTTCAGCCTAAGTAGTACATATACGTGACTTAACTGTAGACAAAAATTGTAATGTGTGAAACTGTGCATTTAGACAGAACTGCACCCACCACCTCCTCCTCCTCCCTATCTGATAGTCAGAATTTTGGAGAACATACTCCATACAACTCAGTTACGCTAACCTCAGGCAGACAACATGCCTGCGCCTAACCTTTTAAAAATCTCTGCTCTTGGTAAACTTCTTCTTGCTTTGAGTGCACGAACTGCCTGTGTTCTCTGGTATTTGACATTAACTTACAAACTTTAGCTTTTTGGGGAGTACTAAATAACAATTTGTAGTGTAAATTATACGATCCACTGTAGGGACATGCTCGTGAAGTTGGCAGTAACAATCCAAGTTTGTTGAAGTGACCAAGGCAAAGGGGTACATCAACAAAACTCAGACAATAAAGTGTTCTGAACTGCTCTGTCGGTAAAGGGTTACATACATGTCTCTCTTGGGAACACCCATTGCAATGTCAGTCTCTTCAGTACACTGTTTTAGTGTCATTTTGTATTACTGATCAAGTTGTCAATGTACCCTGCCTTCAAAGTTTTCAGACAAACAATTATGAGTGATTTCTATTAACAACCAAGTTGTAACTTGTGGGTGCATCCAAAGTTCATAACCCTTTAATTTCTTAGTGTGATTTTTGCTGATTAGTTAATTATAAAGGTGTATCCAAATTTGATCTCTTTTTAAATTTGATTTAAAATTTGATTAGTTGTGGATGGATGCATCTAAAGTTCAAAACTCTTTTTTTTCAATTGTGATTTTTGTTAAGTAGTTGTGGGTGCATGCAATTATTCAAAACTATTTTTTTCATGATGGGCCTCATTCGTGGTGAATCATTAAAAAGCTTTTCCAAACAAACTTTGGACACTCCTATCTGCTAAGCTTTTTCATTTGGTCCACTTAAAGGTGCATTCCACACTTGGTGTTAGGGACTTTAGGGTTGAGTCCCCTAACACCATAGCTATCCATTTAGGACTTAAACCTAGTTACCATGAAAAATTTATGTTAAATAAAAGTTCACTTAATGTTAAGCTATCACCCATTTATCATTGGGTGCCACCTAGGATGCCACATAGATTTTTATTTAACATTAACTTAACGTTAATTGTGAATGCACCATTATAAAGGGTAATAGAGTAGGACTTTGGGCAAAGAATATTGAATTGAAATTGGGGTTATTGGGAACAACATGGGGATGGATGGGATCTACAGGAACAATATATGAACCATTGGGCAAAACATATGGGATAGGCTAAAGGAACATCATGTAAGGGACACATGGGAACTGCAAGACCAACATCAGAAACATTTGGTCAAAACTTGGGGCACATCAAGGAACACATTTGAGAGGAATTTTATGGTGTATAATTGAGCATCCCTTTAGGATTTTTGCCTGGGCTAATGTAAGGGTTAAGGGTTCCCAGAAAACAATACTACCTCTAGAAAATCCTTAAAAGTAATGCTTGCTTATCTCAAAAACTGGAAGCTGCATAAAAAGATGTGCGGTTGAGTTCTAGTGTTTTTTTAATGTGGAAGTCGGCTCGAAACTTTGGTTACAAATTCCAGTAAACTTCCAACAGGAGGCTGGTACTACGTCTTGTTTGTTCTAATTTCCAGTGTATAACTTATAAGACATTATTACAATTTTGGTTTCAATAAGAGGCTGGTTTTATTAAGTCTGGTTCTTATTTTCAGTATCTGAAAAGAGCTTATAATTCTGGGTTCAATAAGAAGAGGCTGCTTAAAAAAAAGCCTTGTTGCAAGTAATGATAATAATATATTATTATTCAGTGTAAAACCTGCTGCTGTGTGGGAAGTAGAAACCTCAGAAGCAGACCAGGAGCTGCTAAACTTGATTCTAACCATGATTCATAGCAGGATGAAAGACTGAATTTTCTCGAGTTTCAACACATTTCACAACACACAACAGAATAAATTAAATGTAAAACACAACTCGCCTGACAAATCATATCTGGGTACATATCTTTAGTCCTTGGGTCATGTACCTTGTGTTTACTCTTCTTTAGCTAGACTGATGATCTAGTCAGAAGAACATTGATGGGATCAGTGCCATTTATAAAGTTAGTTGGTTCAGTCACCAGTGCCATCTTTTGTTGGGATGAGTGTGGGGGGATACAATACACCTACTGGCTTTCTTGATGGAAACACCAGAGACCCAATTTAACTGGGTTCTTTTCCCCTGTGTACCACCTACCTGCACAGACAGACCCTTTCTTCATTTTGTCATGGATGAGTGTGCAGCTCTGGAGTGTGTATCTCAGTTTGCTCTAAAACCTCATCTGACTACAAATTTCAGATATGTCAGTCAGTTGGTCCAGGTAAACAAGTAATTTTTGCTCACCAGAGAGATTTAATTGCAGTTAGGACAGTAGAGGAGGACTCCTTGGGTGAAGAACTAGCACTACACTGGTACCTTGGCAAAAATCCCCAGATTTTTTTGAGGGTTCTTCCAAACATTGTAAATATCCCATCACTAGACAAAATCAGGCTCTCTGGAGGAATCTGAGTCCAATTTTAAGCCTTTCCTTCATTAATTATTAGCTCTAAGAAGCAAGAAATGGAAGAACCAGTTCAAAACCTATTGCTGATTCTTGAACTATGTCTACATGTTCCAGGTCTTGCATGGAAAATTTCACCTAGCACACTTTTTTTTTCTTAGTGAGTGCGGGTGTAGTTGGTGAACATGGAAGGTTGGAGGTCAAAGCAACACTCATGCTTGGTTTGGGCATTATTCGTTTCTTCATTTTTGTTCCATCTTTGTGTGCATTTCATTTTGAAAATGTATCTTGAAAATTCATAAAAGCTCTAGACCTTGGGAGCTTGGTTATAGTAAACTTTAAAAGTTGTTATAGATGTGCACAGTAAGCAACAATGGTGGGTCATCTTTCCTTCAAAAACATTTATTCAACTTTTCTTCCCGATTGTTGTTTGCAAACATAGTAATAATATACATTGGTTTTTGTCACAAGAAGGATGGGAATGCTTTGTAAAATTGTGATAAGCTTTCTAAAAACAAAAGTCCCCATGTCAAAGAAGGTATTAATGCACAAAGTCTAACTATGTGAACTAAAAGCCCTTACTAGGGTCTTTAATATGAATAAGTTCTCATGGCCAGTAGAAGCTCTTATAACACCTCAAAACTCATGCCAACATTGTTTGTACAAATTGCCAACAATTGCCAACATTGTACAAAAGAGAGTACAAATTTCCTTTTTTTTTGTGAAGATACTAAATAGGAGAAGAGGGACATGTGTGTTGGACTTGTGGCTACTTATTGAATGCAAAATTGTGGTTGGCAATCTAAGTACAAATAATAAGAACCAAGATGCATTCCAAGGTCCAACACAAAAACACCAATCTAAAATTTTATCAAGTGAGTATTTTATTTTTGCATCCCAACTCACACATTTTACATGCTTAGTTCATTAACCACACATTATGGTTTTGTAGGCGCAAGCCATTTATTACATTGCTTGCAACAATAGCTTTTGCATGCATTATTTTTTCAATGATCATTTGGTTTCGTTGCTAAAAGTTGGGTTACAATATAGTGCTAGCTATTACTTGTCTTTTTGTCATTTTGGCAACCAAATTGTCATAATGGGGGCTATACACCAAAGTTGAGTAGGTGTGTTTAGTTGTAGCCTTGAAATGTTTAGAAATTTTCCTTGGCAAGTAGGTTGTAGAATTGAAATGTTGACGACCATAGTTTTATTGCAAGTTTTGTTGCATGGGTGGTATCTACCAGTGTTGGGCAAATATCTAGATTTTTTAGATATCCATCTTGGATATTAGTTCACATATCAAAAATGACATCCAACAAATATCATTGGGAGTGATATTCAGTCTAATATCAAAGGTGTTAGATATCACCCAGCGTGATACCCGGTACCTTGATATCTAGAAATTATGCTTCATATGTAAAAATGTTGATATCTGATTTAGATATTAGATCCAGGGCTGAATATCAAGGCTAGTAATATCTATCTATGTTTTTAGTTTATTTTGTTAATGCAACTAGGGTGGTGAAAATCTTTAAACAATTTTAGACTATTCTAGGGACACATTTTGAAAAGTCTCTTCAAAGTTGTACGTAGTAATAGTTATTACTAGTTATTACTGTGACTATATTTTTAAGAAAATGCATTTATGATTTTTTTGTGAATTTTTTTTAGAAAAAAAATTTTGTGACAAAATATTCTTTTTTAGAAAAAGGATGTTGCATATTGGAAATTTTCAACTCCAAAAGAAACTAGCACCCAACATAATTGGCAGAAAAATTTTAAATTTTTTGATATCTGGTTTAAATTTTCGACTAATAAATAAATGGCAGATATTTGGGAACATTGATATTTGGATCAAATTGAAAAATGTGAAAATTTGATATTCGACCAGGATATTTAAATTTTAGAAACTAAGTCTACAAGTGAGTTCATTATTCTATCATGGAGATTGTCAAAATTGACCCTTGAAAAACACTTTATGAATTTCATTTTGTTCATGAAGCATGACAATATTACCATGTATGGTTCTTTCATGTGTAATTCATCCAAGATTTCATTGTGTGATGACATTGGACTCTTCGTTACATTTTGCATTAATGAAACACTTGTGGATGACATCTGTTGGCTTATGATTAACAAGAAAATTACCTTGGGTAGCTAGTTGGGAGAATTATTAAACTCTATTGAGTTCATTGATGGAACATTGATTGGAAACCAAAAGACTTGGAAGAATAAGGCACACAAGACTTGGTTCAATGGCCATAAGAAAATTTATTCTATGAACAACATTTTTGTTCTTGATCCCAATTGATGTTCATCTACATAGACATCAACTATTTTAACTTTTACCATGATACACTATTATCCTTTGCCATTTTAGAATTTAAAGAGATTGGTGTTAATAGTTTGCATATAGAATGATTATTTTGAATATTCCTTAGAAAATTTGAGGTACGTGGAGAAGAGATGTTCATCATGTGTAGGATTAGGAGACAAGATCTAGCTCTAGATACCAATTATGATGCAATGGGGTGTTAGAATGGTAAATTAAATAGTCTTTTATCTTTGTATTATATTTGTAGTCTACTTGAAGCATAAGTGGAAAGTAGTCATAAAGTAAGGTTTGATATATTGAACTCATAAACATTAATTATGTCAATGATCAATATGAACATGTTTTTTAAAATTTAAGTTTAATGATATTGAAGAATCATAATGTGTTTAATATGCATTTAAGTAGAATTTTTAGAATGTAAGCTTTTTTTTTTTCCCTTTTTTTTACTTTGTTCAAACTCAACAAAATAGATGAAAGTAGATGAAGTGTTGGATTTTTTCCATTTTCAATTTAATGAAACATTCAAATGCACATATATGTTTTCAAATTTTAAATTTTATAATCATGATATATCAAATTTCCAATGTAAAGAATGGTTTGAACATAATTTGGCCAATCAATATTAAACATACTTGTGACCTCCTTTTATTATACTAAACCTTTTCAAATTTTGTATGCATTTTCTCATAAAGTTCATGGAAGGCACCATGATTTCATATTGTTATTTAAAGTGATTTAAAATCTACTTTCATAAAAAACTACACCATTTTTAGATTGGATTTTGAATAATTAAAATTTATATTATTTTAATAATATGCTTTCACCCAATGAGATCCTGCAACAAAATGCATGTCAAGTATAAAGTGAAAGTAGAGTAGGGAATTGATGATTTAAAAAGGAATTGGAGAAGACTTACAAAAAGGTTAGATTCAACAGTGTGTTCAAAATTGCCATAACCTCTAGGTAATTGCACATTATGGTGAAGTTTTATTAAAGTTACATTAACAATTTTTTTTGGGTTAGTCAAGTATTTTTGTATATGATTCAAAGCTATTTCTATATATCCCCTTTTAACGATTTTTTATGACATGACCATTTGTTGCCTTTAAATGTGCCAACACCTTATTATCACATTCTAATATTGCCTTCTTAGACTAACATCAAAGTAATTTCTTTTTTACCATTAAGAATTCTTGGTTATAAAAACATTGTATGAAACCAACATTGGTTTAATCCAATTTCTATTTCATGGCAAAGGTTTAGTAGTCCTTAAAGCAAAGGGCAATACTATAATAGGATTTTTAGTTTGAAAGGCATTGCAAAAAGGTTCCTTCAAACTATGAATAAATGAATTGCATCATTTAATCTCCCTCAGCTTGATGAAATTTCTTGAAAGGGCAAGTCTTCATAAAATCTTTTAGTATGAAGAGCAATGTCAATAGCAACCTTTTAACCAATTGAACAATCTTACACTTCAAAATTAACCTAAATATCTAATTTAAAAAAAACGACTTATGTTGAAATTTTGAATAGGTGTAGGTGGATAAGTCTACAGTAAAATGACCCACATCCAACTGAGTTTCCAAAAGTAGAGTTGACATTGAAACTTGACAGGACATTCGACCATTGCACAAAATTTATATTTTAATTACATTATAGAATGAAAATTGAATTATTATATTTTCATTTAATTATTTAATTTTTGTTAATACAAAAACTTCCCACAAATAATTGAGTTGATTTCAACAATTCTTATTTGAATTATTTAGTATCTCATGAGTGGTTGTACATGTGCAATGAGTCATTTTTATCATAGACTTACCCAAGTGATGAAAATTTTAGCAATTCTCAATTTTTTTTGAATTGCATGGAAATTTCTTAGATATTTCAAATAATAGGTAATTTTGAAGGGGACTTGGGTGAGGTTTGGATCAAATAAGTACATGTAGTGGCCTCCAATTGGTGAATTCAACTACCCACACTTAGGAATGCACCCATACAAGTGTTGAGGATGGGAAGTGGGTTGTTTATGAGTTGACTTCCGAGTTCTAGCATTGGGATCAACTTGACTTCCCCATTGGAAGTTGTCACTCATTTTCAGAGTTCTTCATATTCACATGCATATTCCAAGAATTGTAAGGCTTCATCTTAGTTGAAGAATCATGTTTTGGCTCTAATTCTTTTAGGACTAACTTGGTCATTGTGAGTGTCATATTAGGATGCATCCGTGAGTGTCATATGAGAAATCCTTATAGGGTGTTGAAACTTTGAATCCAAGGAGGTAGCACAAGCTTGGGTCCAAGCTCGGTAGGTCACATAATCTCAATCTAGCTTCACTATCTCAACATCCTTTGTTTGATTTTGGTTCAAATTTCTAGCAAAAGCTTCTAAATGTGTAGACTTGGAAACCAATGGCTGGATTTGTAATCTGATTCATGGATGGGTATATTGGGTAAGATTTTTTACTAAGGCTTTTGAATCAAGGTAAACTAAGTTTAAAAAGGGCTTAGGATTGTAAGGTTAAAGCATGGTTGCATTGAGTCATTCATCCAAGTTCCCTCCCAAAAATTGTGCCCTAAAATGGACACACCTTCTTCCTAAAGTTGTGGCATGAAAAAGCAAATTTACTAGATGACACCACAATTTAGAGGTGGGCCATGTCTTGAACAATAGTAATAGGTAAAAAATTGGGGTACCACAAAATCTAGTCTTCTCTCTTTGTGGGACCTAATTGTTTTTTTTGCACATGTTTTGGAATGACTTCAGTTCTTGAAGGTGAAGGCCATGATGCCTTGGCCAAGAATTATAATAACTAAAAACTTGAAGGGACCACAAAATCCCTAGTCATGTTGCCCTGATTTTTAGGGTCTTTTGTGGAGGTTATACACTTGTCAATGGTGCAGCTTGCTTCTGAAAAAACCTTGAAACAATTAAAGGCTTAGAAACTAGGGGGTAGAAGATTAGATTTGTTGGGAGTTTGGATACCAATGATCACATTTCGCCATTTTGCGAATAAATAAATAAATAAATAAATTTGGTCATACATTCCCTGTTTTTTAAAAGAAAATCTCCAATTAATGAAATAATAATTTTTTTTGGGTGGCCAAAAACCAACCACAACTGCCTACAACATGAAAGGGTGCTAAAGATTTTTCTACTTTCATATTTTTACTATTGCCAAAATTGGCTAAATATTCTTATGGATGATCACCACTTGAGCAACATCACAAAATTGAAATAAAAACAAGTCTGACTGACTCCTTTTCACCAACTGCGTGTCTCTACCTGCGTACACTTCTACAGTCAAAGGCTGCTTAAAATGGGTGCATTTAGGTTCACCTTTTTTTTGTAAAAAAAATTGCTAATTTTCAGCACTTGGCAACAAAAAAAAAATCCAGTGCTATGAAAAAAAATGCACTGAAGTAGCCAGATTTGGAGGGAAAAAAATCTGAAGTCGCCATATTTAGACAACAGGTTCTAGCAAGCCTGCAAAGCAGGATTCTTGCAGTTCTATACTTTCCTCTATGTATGACTTGTAGCCAAATTTGGCTAATATTCCTCGTGCGAGCAGTCGCCAGTGTGGCATGGCTACATCACAAAATTGGAGGAAAAAACATTCTAACCAGGTTCATTTAAACTGGTGATGAGCATAAAATGTGTTTATGTTGGGAGGAGGATATGGGTGAAATTAGTGAGATCTGAGGATGGAAACAATCCAAGCTGAGATGGTGGCATATAAGCTCTCAAGGATTCTGATCAGAGAATCATCCTCTATTTGTCCAAATGAAACCAACCAAAGAAATGATTTGTCCAGATGAAGGCACGGAACACCACGCAACAACAAACAAACAAACGAACAAACAAAGAGTACCCATCATGAGGAGATCAAAGGATTATCAGATTTGAGTAGCTTGTTGACACTTGAGACCAGTTAACTGGTATGGTAGGCTGTAAATAGTGCAGCAACAATAGGCTCTTGTAGAGTTTATTCATATGTAGCGATTCTGCCTAACTTTTTGAGCTGCAGAAACAGTCACACAATTATTTTTTTTCACATTTTTCCAGCCAGAGAAACCTCTTGGAATAAGAAGAGGACTTCTAGGGACTTTCAACACACTTGGCCAGTAAATACACAGCTGCTATAAAGTATAGTAGAATGTACAGTTTTAAAATTAGTGGAGAGCAATTTGGAGAAATCTAGCACAAAAAATGACTTGCCTCAGCTCTATTTCAGAACGACACTTCAAAGCTATTCTACAGTTTACAGGCCATTATACTGCTGCCAGTGGAGCTGCTGTAATATTGGAGTTATACTTGAAAATCTCCGCAGTTTGGACCCTGATTAATCGTTTGTTTTCTGTCTCATGTCCAGTTTATGGTTTATCCTTAAAAGGAATCAAACTGGGCGATTCAAATTCCATAGTGGGGATGAACTCACAAAACTAGATCCCCCTTGGATTCAAAGCCTTGAAATCATAGGAGGTGTAGACTCATGTGAGAGGATTGGTGTTTGCAAAGTCATTTGATTCAGATCCTTTCAACATCATGCCAAAACTCAAGCATTCTCATTTGCTTTTTGTTGGCAATGCAAATGGCCCTCATACCACATGTAAGAATGAAAATCACACCCAGTTGCTATAGACATCTTTTTTTTCTTGCACATCAGGCAAAGAAAGTTTCCATGCAATCCTAATTTGGTCTTCAACAACGTAGACCTGCGAAAAAAACTCCACTTATAAGCTATCAATGCCAAAACCAACAATTTGCAACTGTATGAACAAGCCTTGCATTTTGTCTCTTACCTTATACAATGCTTTCATGTCAAAGAGGAATTTTATGTCTAGAAAGTCTCAAAAACACTTGCATGAGAACACACACAATTGAAACCTCAGAATTGTACTTGGGTCTAATCATGCTATCAAGACTACAAAAGTGTAACCAATGTTTAATTTTATTAATATTGAACATGTGTGGTATATTTATACAATGATATTTCTACTATACTATGAGAAAATTTTGAGAAATTTGAAATGAATATACTGATTGTAAAATACCCAAATTAGAAAAAAAACAACCAATGTTTTTGTGTTTTAATAAACTTAAAAAATAAAATAAAGTAATTTTAAAAGGACAATTTTATAAGAATTTTTGAAATATGCCTATACATAATAATATAGTGCAGCATTGTTTTGAGTCATAAGAATTTTATGTTGACTGGTAAATTATGATTTATTTTCATCATATTTTTATGTATAAATATTCTCCTCAAATATCCAATCCAAATTTTTCATGTTATCTTATTTGATTGAACCATTACTTTAAAGCAAAATAATAAAGATCTGTCTATGAATCATTACATTGTGATTGCACACTTGCCTCAATGATAACCTAAAATTTACAAAGGGTTTGCAGTGAAATGGAATAAGCTTTGAAACCGAAAGAAAAACCATAAATTCTTGGGAGATCCTAAAAGTTCAACAACAACTTCATTACATCCACAAAGGAGGGTGAAGATTAAATAAACCAACCAACTAGTTCTATTTAATCTTGAACTTCTTATAGCTTTTCAATTGCTGTCATCAACTTTGTGCTTAGTTTTGAGACCTTTTTTGTCAACCACCGTTGCCTTCGTGCCTTCATCCAGACATTATGCTTCCTACACATAGCCAAAAAGCCAAAATACATTAGAATTGCTAACTAGATAGTCATCCAAAAAACATTAGAAGGAGGAAAAACCAATACACCAGTTTATTGCCCTCCTTTTTTTTTGTTCAAACTAGTCGCCTTTTGCCCCTAGTTAGGTTTCATTTACAAATAACCTTATTATATATAAACTATGCATGCAAGCGCTCTGCACTAAAAAGGCTATGGTCAACCTCACCCTTTGAAGTTGATTTTACCAAGACTTGCCCCTAAAAAATTCCATAAAGAAAATTTAAGAGGTCAAGTGAGAGATAGCCTGGTAACCTCATGTCACATTGAGTTTAGACAAAATATGCAAATACAAAGTTCTTATTATTTTCTTAAGGAGCCTTTTGTTACTAAGCTTCCTTTGGATTGGAAGACAGATTGAAAGATTCAAAGGGCATTGAGATTTATTTTTGTTTGCAAGGTTCAAAGGATAACAAAACAAAATTATTCAACATGTTTTGCCAAGAGTTAGAAGGAGTCTACCCTTTGAAGGATCCTAATAAGCAACCTTTTTTTATTGATGATGTTTCACTTGGTATTATTGGTAATTTTGGCCCTTCTTTTTTGATAAAAGAATTTCAGAGAAAACAATCAAATTAAATCACCTAAATTTTGCCTTGTGATTTGATTGAGAGGTTTAAAAAAAAGATGCATTGGCTCCATGTGGTCTCATTTTTTCCATTATCACTCCTCCATCACCTAATTATTTCCCTTGCTGGTTTGATATGCATAGATGGCTATGCTCACTCCACAATAACTATCCTAAGGATTGCACCCATTGTCAACATATGTCACCATTTCTTCACTCTCTTCGGATTGTTAGAGCAGCTCCACCCATGCTCAGGATGCGGCACAGGATCAATAATTCTCACATCCAAGATTAGTTATTTTACTTTTGCCCAACTTCACTCATAAAATTGAAACCGAGACTGCAAAAGTTGGGAGACTACTAATAGCAACTCATCTGGAGCAATCAAACCAACTAGCCAATCAACAGTTAGTGTTCCGCTCTGCTGCACCTGATACCAGCCTCTCCATCCTATACTCAACTCATACCATTTTGCTGAGCCAAGCCATCATGTTTTGACTTTTCTTCATCCAAAATTTATTGTACAGTGCAATGGTGGAGTTGCTTTTACCTGAGAACTTTTTTTATTCAAACCTTGAAAAAACACTAATAATAAGGCTTCAATTTTAAAGCCTTGTGCATGCACTAGTCTGTCAAGCACAAGATGCATTGTGTAGGACCCACAGTAACATTACTATGGACTGGTATTCTTTGTCTTTTTCTAGAACATGGGATTTGGGCTAGAGCATGGAATTACAAGGAACTTTATTTTATAATCCTTGAGAGCTAGCTACTAAGTCACAAAATATTTTCACCACTCAGTGATGGAAACTGCTGAGCACCAGTAACTTTTCTACCTGTAGTATAGAGTACCTGGTACTCTTGCCGGAATACCCTCATGGGGCTTGGGGCCCCCTAGCTGCTCATCGTGTACATGGGACAAATACATAAAACAAGCACTAACTTGCTGTCCGACAGCTGAACTTAAGCCTGCTAGACGCAACTGCTCAGGAGAGGAGACGATGGCTAGACTCTGATGAGGCCACCACATCCAGCCCCGTGTTTTTCTTGTGTTGTGATAAACTTTAGCTCTTTTTGAAATGTGTTTGAGACAAACTTGGGAAAAAAGAAAACCTCTTTCTTAAGTTCCTATGTGGTGTTTTTCTCCATAACAGAAATAATTGGTCACTTTTGTGCAATCAACTAACTGAGGGAAAAAATATATATCAAGTTGCACGGTCTGTGTCATGTGCACTGCTCCTCCCTCTGCAGCAGTTTCTAACCTCTGACCTAGTAAAACCATTATTCAGAAGCTTTGGTGAGGAGTGCTCTGCAGCAAAGGAACTACTTAAAGCAGTTTCACTATTATATTTGCTCAACTCTACATGCAGGCAGTATGTCTGCAAAACAATCATTGCAAGCACGAAAACAGCTCCTTTATATCTGTTGTATTTGGCTCCTGAGAAACTAGTTTATATTATTGAACACAATATGAGTGTTAAAATCATATTACCTCCAGCTTGTAAAAATGGAGTTGTTGTGGTGGTCAGCATTTTTCTCAGACAATTGTTTTTTTGTCACTTGGTAACAAAAAGAAATCCAGTGCCGACTCATCAAAAGGATTTCTGTGAAAAACAATGTGCCTTTGGCACTAGATTTTTTCAAGATTTTTTAATTTTTTAGTTTTTTTTTTCTTCTGAAATAGCCACATTTAGACACTAGGTTTCAACAGTTCACACCAAAGTATATAGCCAACGATTTTAAAACTTTTTTACTCTCCTCTCTGATTTTTAGCTAAATTTGGCTAATTCCTCTTGTGGATGATTGCCACTGTGGCTACATCAGAAAATTGAGAGGAAGAAAAAAACCCTCATTGCCTAGTTTAATATCTCCCAGGCAGCGGTTTTGCTTTTTCTTTTTCTTTTTTGTGTTCCTAATTTTTGCCATTTGGCGAAATGTTTTTCAAAAGAGTCATAATCTGTTGGATATTCTTTTTTTTTCAAATAAAGTCGTCAAAAATCGATTTTTTTCCCCAAAAAATGACCATGTTGCTACACATTGTTCAAGCAAGTAGCCAGGATATGAAAGGATTTTAATAAATTTCTAATTTCATAGCTGGTCTATAGCCAATTGTGACTAAATCGCCTCCTTGTGCATGATCACCAATGTGACAACATCAGAAACTTGAAGAAAAAAACACTGCTTCCAGGTAGCTAGCTGGAGGGCTTGTGATTGATTAATTGAAATATGACGGTTTGATTGGGAAACTCCCATTATGCCAAATTTAATATCTGAAGCACCATAGGTCTGAAAAGAATTTCCTAAACCACCTAAGTGCATCTGTAGTCATCAAGGGCTTTCCGATTCTACCTAGACTACACCCTCAATTTCCTTAAAAATGGCCTATAAACTTTTAATTAAAGTCTAAAATTCAATTTTATATAAATTTCAAAAGTCGCCTCCATATATGCAACCCTATTCATCAAAGGGATTTCCAAAAAACCAAATGCATATCCCAATTTCTTGAAATTATTAATTTTTTATTTTTGATGAAGTTTCAATGACAAAATTATTCAAATTTCATTAACTTTTGTATTGGACATCTAAACCAGTGTGGGTGGGTTATTGAGAAATTGACTAATTATCAATAAAGTTAAAAAATAATTTTCATTAATTAATTATTGAATTAAAAAAAAAACTGATTGGATAATCTACTTAACTAGTAGGTGAGCAAACCCATCCTTTGCTAGTATCACTATAAATGTCACACTCCAAAATTTTGAAATCCATCCAACTTCATAACAACATAAGTGATTCCAAGTGGTATTACTTCAAAATAGGTTTACCCCAGGTAGATAGCATGTAGAGAATCAACAAGATCCTTATGGGTCATGTAGTGAATTGTCAAAATTTAATAACCAATTATGATGTTTGAAATTTTCATCCAAATAATTTATTAATTCTTACAACCTAAACCCACTTAATGTGTTTTGCAATTTCTTATTCCCATATACTATTTATGTGGAGATTTCTTGTCCAAATTGAGGAACAACCTTGTCTCTTCTTTGGGTATGAATCATAAAAGTTTGTTGAAAGAAAAAAAATGAAATTATAAACATCGAAATGTACTCAAGTGATTACTAGGCAATTCCCAAGTTAAATATTTGATAATTGACCATTATGCATACCAAGCAAGTAAACACCAAAAATGTAACCAAGTTAATTGGTAATGGGGGTATTAGTTTGACAAGGAAATGGATAATAAGCGAGTTTTAAAATTTAAAAAAATCTTATATCAATAACCTATCATGTGATTGGGGGGCCAGGGGGTGGGGGGACAAGAAGAGGAGACCTTGCACCATCTATGCTGAAGAAAAAAATACAACTAGTCAACACTTGTATAAACATTACAAAACGATCTTGATGCACCCTTATTCATTGAGGGCCTTCCAATAATAGGAAGAGTGTGGTTAGGGGCATTGGCATTTGGGAAACATTAAGTTGATGAAACAAACAAACAACCTGCAATCCTTAACCTATAAATTATAAGGCCATATATGGTGTTTTTAAGAAATTTAAACAAGCCTAACCAACACATATATTTAAGTGTTTTTCAAAAAAATAATTGATTGTATGTAGAAGAAGAAAATCTTTCCAATAGTGTGCTAACCATGCATACCCATATAAATTTAAGAGGAGTTTAGTAAATAAAAACCTCATGTCACCATTTTCCCACTTTTGAAAAAGGCTGCCCAAAGGCTAGACATCACTTGGTCAACCTTCTCAACCTAGCCCCGCCTTTGTAGTGTAATAGGTGGTGTTTAGTCAATCCTCATTGTTGGATTGGAATAGGCTACGTGTTATTAATTAGTTAATTGTTGCCCAATGACTGTGATTTCTTTTCAAGCATCAAATCACAAGAATGTTCATTCATTGGAAGTGTTGGATTTGATTCATTTTAGTCCTTCCACATGAATTGAAATTTAGACATGGAATAGTAAAAACATTATAATCCTTTGTTGTGAGGTTCAATAGTGTTTCATTATTATTATTTTGATCCTCAAAGTTTTGGCAGAGCTTGAAGCAAGAGTTGCCCCTTTAAATTTGTGAATTTTTTTCAAAGTTTTAGCTTAACTACCCAATTAGGTTGTAATTACCCCAAGTTGGAATAGTTAGGTTAATTAGTTTGGCTTGAACCAGTTCAAGTGTGAACACGGTTCAAAATATTTGATTTTGGGATAAAATTTCATGGAATGTCATCTCCAACCACTTTTGGTGATTTCAGATTCTAGACAAGTTGTTTCATGTTTTTACAAGTTTTTTGTTATGCATGAATTTCATTTTTGCTTTGCAAGGTTTTTATCTTTTTTGTTTTTCGTTCTATGTTTTGGGCTTGGATTTCTATGTGTGTTTGTAGCTGACCTTCATCTTGAATCACCAAAAGTGTGATCTAGTTTTGGTTAGTGTAAGAATATTAGATTTCATTTGTTTGTTTTAGCATTGGTGTTGCAAGCGATGTGCTTGGTTGTGTTAGCATCAAATGGCTTGTTTTGTTTTTCAATTTAGGTTCTAAAGTTTTGCAACTCTTTGGAAAGTTGAACTCTAAGAGGGGCTTGGACATCGGAGTTAGTTTCATTTATTTATTTTTATTCTCTTTATTTCACCCCTCTCTCCCTCTCTCTCCCCCATTTGGTTTTGTCCTTGGTGAGGGGGAGTTGGTGTTGTTGTTGGTGGAGTGGGAGGAGCTACAAAGCTCCACTACATTAAGTGAAAACAAAAGGGGGTGAAGGTGAGGGAGTGAAAGTTGGTAGTCACACACCCTAGAAAAAGAGGGAAAAAAGGAGGTAGCAAGGAAACGTGACAGTAGAGCTTGTTGCCGCAGCTTCTTTGAGTTGTTACCGCAACCCATTGCTACAATGTGTAGCCGCATTCCCATGCGAACGAAACTTTAGCAATGATGGTTGTCGAACTTCAACTCGATTGAGGTTCTAGTTGGGCTTGTCAATTCAATGAAGCCTGAGTAGATAAGGCTAAAGGTGGTCCAATTTGGACCCGCCTCAAACCACTTACTATTATTATTATTATCAAACTTGAATTTCCAAACTTGAAGTTCAAGGGGCTACATGATGGTTAGGGGTAGGTTCGGGTAAAGGGGTAGGTTCAAGTCCAATTCAAACTTGTTATTTATTTTTAAATTTTATTTGTGTTTTCCAAATTTAATAATCAAGTTTGACACCAATCAGAACTTGACATGTGTCAAATTTTTATTTAAAAAATTCCAATTTTCATCCAAGGTTTTGATCCTTTTATTTTTTATTTTTAAAAAAAAATTCATCCAATGTTTGGATGAAAAGTTTTCATCCATTTGTGATTTTCGACATGCCATATCTTCCATATATGGGCTCAGATTTTGGCGATTCTTGTGCCATCGGATTCATCTTGGCAAGCTTTACACAACATGTGATGCTTGTTTCAAGTGTTGTCTTCACCATTGCTCTTGTGGTGAAGGAGGCTATCATTTTAGGAGATTTAAACCAAATTGGCAAAAGGTCATTTTTTAACCCTTTTTTGGTGGTGCAACGCGAAGGGCATAAGGAGGCGTGAAGTGCACAAGAGGGCATAAAACATAGGAACAACACATGAGTGTTTTACCTGTAAATACTCTTAATACCCAAAGGTGGTGGAATGTCACACCATTAAGCCACATTATCAACTTTTGAATCTTTGCATATTAGTTATCGTAAGTCTTTGAGTGGAGCTTATAGGTGTGGAGGCATGTGTGTGTTAAAAAGTTCCTTCCCCTTGTGTTGTGGGTGTTTGCACCTATTTCCTATGTCTGTGTTTGGGATTGTTAATTTTTTATAAGGGGTAAGGAAATTCGTCAAATTATGTGCCTTTGGGTTACATCACAAGGCGAACACAAGTTCATGTGCTAATCTCCTACAAATTTGTACATATTGTTGAATAAGAAACTATGGGTAAAAGGTTATGAGCATTCCCATGTGTGCTAGTTGGGTTTAAGGTTTGGGGTTTAATTCCTTAGATGAACAACATTTAGTGAACCCAAAGTTTGTAGTTGGTGTGGTTAATGGCCAAGTATGGGACAAGGTTGCCACCTAGCTCTAACTACTAAATAGGTCCTACTTGACCCCTCATTTGCCCAGACATAAATATTAGGGTTTAATGGCTGGTAGGTTATACCCAGTGCTTGTCTTTGTTGTTGGGTGAAATCGAGTTAATGATTGATAGACCCATTGTGGTGGTGAAATCGAGGTAATGACTAGTGAAATTGCATTTGTTGTTTCTATGACTGTGAAGGCCCCAAATGCATGCTTGGCCCTGTAAAATGTTTTTGTGGTTGCAGGTGCTTTAGTAAGTGGAGCAATTTTAATCACCATTTTATTTGGGGGATTTTAAGGTTACGGAAAGACGCAACAGGTTAGCATCCTTGTAAGATTAGTTGAACCAATAAAGGTGCAATATTCCTGGTCATAGTGGGGTTTTAGGGTTACAAGTTTTAGGGTTATAGGTTTAGGGTTTTCAGGGATAACCAAATTAACGTTAGGGTTTCATCATGGACAAGTGTCAGGATTTGGATCTCAGGAACAAGTTTGTTAAAGGATTTACTAAGCAAGGGGTGTGGTTCCAACCATCTACCCCACCTACATTATCACTTGAGGGAGACTCCTTAGATTTTGAAGTAAAACTACCATGAATAGGGTCAATACCACTTGTGTGGAACATGGAGGACATGTATGGTGCCTCCAAGGGGCCCCAGTGATTTTCGAATGTAGTCGACATCATCAAACTCAATGATTTCATCTAAGAGTTTGATACCCAATGTGATATGTAACAACTGCAGAACTCGTAGTAATTTACACATTTCTTGGCATGGAAGGGTTTGTTCTAGCATCTAGAGGGATCACCCATAGATGATTATCATGAATTTTATGATGCCCATGAAACTGACATTGAAGAGTGGCACAAGTACTGGTCGCCCATTTACTTTTCCATCACCAAAGGTTGATTGGTTACATTGACCCCTACTCCATCGACCACTGTCATAGGGAATAATGTGAGTCCTTCCACTCTTAGGGGTGGTGGCAACAATTCGACTATCAAGGCATGGGTTCTTCCCACTTTTAACCTTGTCATTGAGTTTTTTGAGGAACGTGACACTAATTACTAAGGTGTGAAAACTAAGAAACTCTGCACGTTACAAAAGTTTTAGCATTGACCCATGAAAGTTTACAAGAAGCATACACACAAATGCGAAGGTTGATCAATGTGACCAAGGGGGTCATAGAGGCTCATGTTATACAATTTTGATATGGGATCCTGGAAAAAGATTTAAGGCAACAAATGTGAGACAATGCTCACCTAGCCGACTTAATTAACTATAATAATGCAAATTCCATGTAATAATTTAGTATTCATGCAAAGCTACTATGACAACTATGTGCCAAAGACCTCAAAATGAGCTTGGATTCACATATGATAATGTAAGATCCAAGGTTGAAGATGATATCTATGCATGTATAGCTGCATGAAATAAAGGACAAATATAAACAAATTTTGAAAAATCCATGGATATATCATTAAAGTGGCAATGGTGTCAAGCCTCAATATTGTGTGAAAATTTTGTGTAGGAAGTAGATTTTCAAACATGCGCACTCTAATGTGTTCAAACTTGTGTGCTAGAGGGAAAGTTGGAGCCAAATGCACAAACATTGTCGTAACCCTAGTTTTGGGCTCGCAACTAAGGCAAAGGGGTTACAAGGTTGCAGGCCAGAAGGAAGCTCGGGAGTCAAAGCAAAAAGGTCGCAAGGGTGCGGGCCAAGAAGAAGCCTGGGAGTCACATCACATACTCCTAGGAGTGTAAGAAAGTGTGAGGGAGTACGAGGGAGTGAACCCTCACACTCTCAAGGCAACTCCCACTTGGGAGATGGAGTCCTAGTGGACTCTCAAAATTTCAAAGAGTGATTTCAAGGGTCAAAACTCAATGGCTTGTGACGTTCTTTATATCATTGGAAATCTCTTGGAATGTAGATGTCTAAAATGGGCTCGCATTGCTCATTTGGACATTTGAAACACAAGTTATGGCCAAAAGAAAGGTCGGGAGTCAAATTGCCTAGTTTGATTCCCGACCAAAAAAATCGGGAATTGACCCGATTTTCTTAGTTATAGAAGGCATGCGACATACTATTGGAAAGCTCTCAACGAGAGCTACAACTTTGCTTTAGACCACATTTTTATCTGAGGTTTGTTCGCAAAGTTATGGGGCTCCAAATTCGTAGGAGTCCTAACCGGCGCGATTTCGAGGACTCCCACTTGGGAGTCCCGGGAGAGAAAAGACATTTGAATGTAGGCTCCGTGGCCAGCCACAAAGTATATTATAAGGGGAAATGCGGTGGCTTCCCCCAAGTCCGAGCTGTGGTGAGTCTAGTGTGTCCGTGTTGCCCGTGGCTTGTCCTAACATCAAAGGTGCTCCAATTATGCACTAACCACTTTGTGTGGATTGTGTGCAAGTCCGTGTGAGTGAGTGAAGCTTGTCAACTCTTCTTAGTCCCATCCCCGAACTTTAACATGCTTTTTTACCCCTCAAAGTGTTGTGAGCTAGGGAACGTGCCCCGACTCCTTCATCTTACGTTACCTTCTATTTGGACTCACATTTGAGTCCTTTGAGGAGTTGGGAGTGCGTCAAACATAGTGTATGTTTAGTAAGGGGGGAACGATGCATTAAAACAAATGCATTTGGGTGGAAGATGAAATAAAAACCCTAAAACAACACACCTAATCATTCCAACATGGTGTGTGCCTATTCATCTAATCACACATGTGAACTCAAGAATGGGGACACCCTATGACAAATTCAAATTAATACCTAAAAATAGGCTTGTGGACATAGGAGTTTTCAATTTTTTTGGAATAGTCTTGGAGGAGTCATGGTTCCTACTGTGGTACTCCAACCATGACTGTACCTTATCAATTATCACTAGTATTTGGTCAAAATAAAAAATCACATGATGGTTCCCATTTGTCAAGGGTTTGAAAGATATAGTGAAAGGAATACAACCATTTTTTCCTTTGGATGAATAAATTATAGTTCATGCCAAACAAGTAGCATATAGATCAATTGTTCTAAGCCAACAACCAATATATTTCATTCAAAACAAACAAAAACAGAAGACAACTAATGAACATATGATAGATATTTTTTTGAAAGTAGGTCATGTTTGGACAAGTTTTCTATAGTCAAAATTTTTACATAAATGGCATGTAAATTAAACTAATTAACTTTTTATTAGTACTTATTCATTTGTTAACTTATGCATTGAATTGAACCTATTAACAATTAATTCTTAAAATATTTAATAAATGTGTTATATTTTTTTACTTTTTATTTTAATATCGAAAATTAATGCATATTATCCTATATTAATTATAAATTGATTTAAAAAATAAACATAATGAATTAATATAAAACTAATTGTGTCATAAATTTTACCCATGTTCAATCAATATATGACACCTTATATTTCTATTCATGTATTTTTTAAATTCCAAGAAAAATATTCTTTTAGGAAAAAAGTATAGGAAATGTGGATTAAAAAACAAGCCATTAAATTTGATGTTTTTATAAAGATTTTAACACTTCAAATGAATGACTATCATTTTGGAAATGTCTTAGACTTCCAAATTCCTTATTGATTTATATTGTAACAAAATATTAAAAAATTATTCAATTAATTTTTATTATGACACTTATTAATTGTAAGCCTAAACATACATGTCCACCCTTCATTGTTTAACATTAAAAATGTTCATTTTCTCTCAAGATGCAAGACACATGACAAAACTATGTCATGGTTCCTGTTGTGAGGATTGCACCCACTTACACTGACTCTAAATGAATTTCAAATTTTCATTTACACATACACAAAAGAGTCTTTCTAGACCCATATACATCACTGACCCTGGTCTGATCATCCATCTGAATCTTGACAATAAGAATGCTTGTGACGTTCACATTGCCATATGATATAATAATTACTGTGTTACTTACATGATCAATGGGTGCACTGCTAGTATAATGGAAGTAATCCTGAACAACAACCATTGGTTTGCTGCTTATCAATTGACTCTCCAATTTGTTCTCAAATTTGTTGCGTACAATATTTGGTCTCCACGTTGCTTCGCACTACCAATGACAATGATTAAATTACTTTTTGTGACATAATGATTTTGTTGTAATCAATTTTTTCTTTTCAAACAATAAAATTCTATAAATTTCACTATATGTCATTTTGTTCCATTAATTTTGTTTTTCATCGTTGTCAATGAAAGTCGAATTCATTAAATAAGTTCACAACAAGATACAAATAAACCCCAAAAAAAGAAGAAAAAAATCATTGAAAGAATGTAAGAAAAGCAACAAGATACAAACAAAAACATTGAAAGGGTGTAAGACAAACGATAAAAAATGATTCTAAAATGAAATTTAATCTATAACGAATTATAATTTAGAATGACTTTAGAATTGTCATAATGATGATCACCAAAATCCCATCCTACATAAACCAGTTCCAATCAAACATTGTCTCTGGAATTATGTTAACTAGTGTTCCTCAAGTTCTAATTTAGTACGAGATCATCACGATTCAAAGATCTATCTAGATCAAGTTTCTAGGCTTAATTTTGATTTGCTAAAGCTTCCAAGTCTGCCTAAGTTCCGAGGTGTAATATATAACATTGGGGTGACATGTCACAATGATTATTGGTTGGTCCCCAAAAACCATATGTCATGGTTACTTGGTCATTGTCCAGCTCCAATCATGAAAACCTCAGGGAGATGACCAAAAAGCTCAGTCTAATTCTCCTTGGCCTGACAAGAATTTGTGTCAGTTTTGGGCACTGGTTGATTTCAGAACTAAGTCACTGACGGCACCAATTTGATCTGCATCTGATACTGGGTCACTTCATTTCAGCCAACGTGATTAACCAGCAGGTCCTACACTGATGCCTTCACCTTCTTGAGTAAGGCCTCTTAGGTAGAGCTAATAGTTACAGGAGAAAATGTTAAATTTGGACTCAGAGACCCTGATTTAGTCTGGGCATGGGATATCTTTAGTGTTTATAGAAGCAACCCAAAAAAAAGTTACATTGTAGAATGGTACTAGTGTAGGTGCTGGTTCACCCAAGGCATTCATTTCTGTTGCCAAACCCATGAACTGGAACCCTTGGTTCAGTTTGGGTCTGTACATTGGCCTGCCTGTTTTCAAGTGTCATTTACAAGAAAATACAAATATTGTTATATAAGTTAATCTATCTGTTAAAGGAAGGTAGTTTGTTTCTTTTGTTTGTCACATTGAGATCTCTCTGGAGACATGTTGCCTTGAGCCACGTCGCCCCTCATTGTGCATCACCATGCACAGTGCACTCGGTATCATTGAAAAGCCCTTGATAAGTAGGGGTGCAACGAGGTAGTTTCATATTGCTTACACTTTCATCCAAGAGTCATAGAATATTGAACAGTTTTGTCATTATAAATTCAGTAACTAAATTTTTTTAAAGGGAAATTGGAGTGCACATTTTTGAGAAATTGTTGGAAATTGCTCAATGAGTAGGATGTTAATGGGCCAGACTTTAATTTCATAATTTTTCAACCTACTTAGGTGCATGGAAGAGATATTGAATTTTGAGGAGACTTCTATTTATCATTCATGGAAATGCAACTAAATTACAAAACTTGGTTTTGGAACGAGAAATTATTAGGGTAACGAGTTCACACTTGGTCTAATAAACTTTGGCCACACCTGGCCACAAGTCTAGTTAGTGCGTTGGTACTATGTTCCAAACTTGCAAATGTTTGTTTTTGCTCCTTTCTCAAGCTTTTGCCTTAAAGGATCTAGAATTGCAAAATTAGCTTAACGTTCATGAACGGCAATTGCACTAGTGGTCACTGGAGCTCAAAGGGGTCTGCTGCATGCGTCCTGTGAACATGCTTCTTCTTCTTCTGCTTCTCCCCATTCCTCAGCCTAGTCTAAGACATCTCCTTCCTTGCAGCCTGCCTTTCTTCTGAAGAACAAGTTTTAGTGTTTTTCTTGGGACATTTCACAAATAAAATTATGAGTTGCTAGGAGCTGCAGCAGGTAGATATAAAATTATGTAGAAATCATCTTGGGGCGGGGGGGGAGCTAGACTTGTATGCTGCAGGAGGTCCGTGAGGTACTTCTTCTATGTTCCATGCAGGGGTCGCAACATAGAGCACTTCTTCTTCTATGGGGTCGCAACTTCTATGCACCAGAAGCTAGACTACAACATGACCTCGGCCTGGAATCAATCGCAGCTTAATAGCTGGTGTGTCATGTCCTGCTGCATGCTCCTGCAGCGGCAACTGTCGTGATTGCTCCTCAGCTCATTGCAGTAGCAATATTCTACGCCTGCTGAAAGGCTGGAGCGGGTCGTATTCAAGCTTGAGTGAGCTCGGGTAATTGTTGGTCAGTTCTCTGATCTGTTGTCTCAGATCTTTTAACTTTGTTCGCAAACTGGTCACGGCAAGGTGTGTATTGCGGTGGTTAAATGAAAAGAATCTAGCTTGTGCAGACTTAACCTAGACTGTTGCTGAACTCTTGGAGGTCAGTGGGGTGGACGGACGTTACACTTGAGTCATGATCTGGACACTCTTCCAGCTGCAGTTCAACTGCGAGTCCTGCAAGTGTTGCAGACGTGACGTTGGGTCCGAAACTTTGTTCTTATATTAGTTCGATTGCAGCAAACAGCAGAACTCTAATTCGTGGATTAGTCCAATTGCGCGACATAGGTAGCCAGCCCATCGAGCTAATGGGTAGCAGCTAATTTCCGCGCGGTCGATCGACATGTAAAATCTTTGCAGCTGCAGCCAGTGGGTGATCAGTGAATTTTATTTTTCTTTTCTGATGTCAACTCTCGCAGAAACTAGTGCAACCGTGACGTCCGGATGTGCTCATGGATACTACAAAGTGGGTTTCAACCTGCAGACTAGACGTCATAGCTAGCTAGCTTTTCATCGATCCGAGCCAAGCGCTGCATGGGTTTCGGACTCATCAGCTTTTGCTGTGATCTAACTATTCTGCAACTATTTCTCTCCTCTCTTTGCACCCGTTTCATAACAGCATGCGTCGATGTATGTTCCGGCGTGAGCTCAATAGATCAGTCCAAGTTACGCCGCAAGGCTAGCTAGCTAGCTGTGTGAGAACCTTGACCATTGTCCTCCAGCTGCTTCCAGTCAAGATTCACTAACTTTAAAGGTCTGGGATCCATCGTCAAACAAGGACGATGACGCAATAACTGCAGATTTAGGCGAAACGCTGAATAATATGTTGCAGCAAGCATGTTACATGTAATCGTTGATCAGCTTCTGCGGTCCTAAGTACTCTCATGAAGACATCTATGAAGGGATCTGTGCAGCTATGTGCAGCGATCGAAGAGGTGCAGCCCGGAAAGATTTAACAGAGAAAAGATCAACTAGGGATTCCCAGCAGGCTGTCTACGAAAGCCATGCCTGAGTTGACCTGCAGGGATAGAATTCTATCATGCGGAGCAAATGTCGAAGTCATGTAGATCTGTATAAGGAACCAGCGGGAGGAGCACTAGAGCATGAGGACTAGACAGGCGGCGGCGAAGACCCGCGGCCCGCGGGCCGATCTCGGGAGAACTGCATGAACTCGTCCAAAAAGGTGTCGAGCAATCAGATCTTCCACCACATCAAGGCAAGCTTCAAGAATATGCCATGATCATTGACGTGCATCGACGTTGAATGAGATTCAAGCATTGCAGTACAATACGCCAGCTGCAGTATAATGATGATTATCATGCTACTGGAATCTTCTTCGCTGTTCGACAGAAGCTGCTGGAAGCAGGGACTGATCATCTACTTGATAACATTCATGGCGCGCGCATGCTGCATATATTAACAACATATCTGCTGCAACGTCGTCTGTGCTCGCGCGCGGAGTCTCGACGAGGTTTGATCAAATAGTTAGCTGTACAAGAAGTCTTTTTGGGGTTTGCCGCCTGGAGGTGCAATAGTGTTGCCGAAACGTCATGGACAGAGACTTGTTACGCGACGACGAAACTATTCACCAATCGGAGAAGTCGCGACTCGCTAGAGATCCCAGCTGCTGCAACTCTAGCAGGTGCAGCGCCGGATCAAACCCTGCTCGTTCTCGAACCAAAAGACCCATCAATCCTTGACAACCCGAGCGGCATCCTCTGACGGTCCCTTGTTTATAATATCAAGGATCACCCGGGCTTTCAGCTTTGGAGCTAGCTAGAGGCGGAAGACTGCGCGGTGAACACATGAGGCCCCGAGATCAAAGGCCATCAGCTGCAGCATATCCGACTCACGGTACTAGTCAAGCTGCTGTTGATGAGGGCGGCGTAGAGACTGGCAGTACTGAGGAATTAAGACTAATATCTGCAAGTCCAGCGATTGGTTTGGCAACAGCTGCTGCTAGTTATAGGGATATTGATGAGGAGCTGCCGTCCAGCAGCGGTCACTGGGCGCCGAATTTGTTGCTGGAATGCGCGAGGGCAGTTGCAGCAAACGACACCTCGCAAGCTCAAAAGCTGATGTCGGTTTTGAACGAGTTGGCTTCCCCTTACGGCGACTGCGACCAAAGACTGGCGTCCTACTTTCTGCAAGCACTCTTTTGTAAAATCACAAACACAGGCCTCCGTTGCCATCGCATCCTCTTAGCTGCTGCCGAGAAATCTTACACCTTCGAGTCCGTGCGCAAAATGATCCTCGAGTTTCAGGTAATGGGATGCAGCAGAGGAGTAATTTACTGCTGCTGCATGCACAGTCTCTCTTAGAGTGAGCTCGTACATTGTCGATATGTATGCAAAAGCTAGAGTTGCTGTATGCGATGTCGAAGTCTGCAACATGGGATTTAGGCTTTTTTCTGTGGATTGATCAGCAGGAAGCAAGTCCGTGGACCACATTCGGGCATGTAGCTTGCAACGGAGCGATCCTGGAAGCTTTTGAAGGAGAGATGAAGGTACATGTAGTGGACATCAGCAGCACATTTTGCACACAATGGCCAACGCTGCTAGAAGCGCTTGCAACACGTTCCGAGGGTTCTCCCAACCTCCGTCTCTCGGCCATCGTCGTCTCCCCGGAAGCAGAACCCGCCGCCATGCACGTAATGCAGCAGATTATGACGAGGCTAGACAGATTCGCGCGTCTCATGGGTGTCCCGTTCGAGTATTCTCTCACTCAACTACCACAGCTAGAGCAGCTGGAATTTGCACAGGGATCAGCGCTGGAACTTCGAGAAGATGAAGCTCTTGCCATCAACTGCATCCACACACTAAACCAGGTCATGCCTGCCGCTGCTGCAGCTGAAGACGTGATCACTAGTGCTGCAGCTCGTGTTCTCACAGCAGCTGCCGGGGACAACAATGCTGCAGCAGCCGCAGCCCATCAGTACTGCAGCAGTTCTCGAGATCAGATTCTGTACACTTTCAGAAATGCCAATCCCAAGGTAGTACCATTTTTCTGGGACCTCTTGCAAATATTTTTCTCATGAACCACCCATGAGAACGAATTTTTTTTCCGCGGGAGACATGCGCAGATTCAGCTGCAATTCCATTCCAATTGTTTGTGTTTCTGCAGATTGTGACGATTGTGGAGGACGAGATGGAGCCGGTCTCGGCGGACTTCATGAGGTGCTTCAGTGAGGCGCTCCGCTTCTACTGGCTTTTGTTCCAGTCGCTGGACGAGAGCTTCCCGCGTGCCAGCAACGAGCGACTGATGCTGGAGCGTGCGCACGCGCGCAACATCGTGAACCTGCTCGCGTGCGAGGCAGCAGACAGGCGACGCTGGCCGCAGCAAGGCGTGGACTGGGCGCGCTGTCTCTCCGCCGCGAGCTTTGTGCATTCCACGTTCAGCGACGACGTCGTAGGCGACGTGCGTGCGCTTCTCACACGGTAAGTACGTTCGCCACACGTTCCCTTCTCAGAAACGCACATCATACAAACCAGTCAATGGCCGGTTATCTATTTTCCGCCACCCTAACACCTCCGGTTCCGGTTCTTTAAACAATTCTGGTAGAGGGTGAGGGTCTCTCTTCCAGGATTTGAAGCTCCTATCATGTGGCTGGCAGGATGAGTGCAGGCTGCTGAAGGCCTAATCCAGTGCTGTGCAGTTATTTGAATTTATAAAGAATTATATGATGAAAAGAACTTTTATAGGTTTCAGTCTTTGAAAAGAATCAGAATCAAAGAATGGCCCGTCCTGGTTATTTCAAATCCCTTAAATAACCAACAGTTTTCACAAAAATCCCAAAAAAATTAACCCCAGCAATTTTTTGGTCAGTTATTTGATTTTTCAAAACATTTGAGAACTGTGGTTATATACTAAACCTAGGTCTTTGTTTTTTTTTTTTTTAAATTTTTTTTGAGAACCATGATTAGGAACCCTAAGAACTTCCCTAATTACTGTAGGGGTCTGTTCCTGTTCCTAATCACCACTCAATACTGGTCTAAAGATAGACCATTCCCCTGAACCAAAGAAATATTTCCCTCCGTCTATATTAGTCCTTATGTCATTGGCCAAAGTATATTAAACCTCCCATGATGTCACCCATCCCAATACTATTCTAATTGAAGAAGGCTTAACATCAGAGTTCTTATGAAAAAATAATTTTTGTGATTTTAAATTCATTTCCAGTAATAATTAATGTTGCCTTCCAAATTATGGAAGGCACTCTAACAGTTTGGTGCAGAATGTTCCGTGAAGTGAGCAGCCCTAAATTCCTCTCTAAAATCATACTAATAACACACTAAAACAATTTTCATGATTCTTAATGAAATCAAAGAACCTCTGGTTTTTGGTTTTCTTTTTTGTAACTTGGTGATCAAAGAATAGTAGGTTCTGACTTTTTTTTTTTTTTTTTTCTAAAAAAAAAAACACTTGGGGTTTGTTTATTTTCAAAACCCCCGGATAAAATAAAATAAGGGGAAAAAAACAAAAAG
>Ga0116231_10002060_pt1 | contig 42039 bp, 34 predicted proteins | sample S1TSphgellanicum_2_FD_89695 | JGI IMG/M metagenome (GOLD analysis project Ga0116231, IMG submission 89695) | Host-associated microbial communities from peat moss isolated from Minnesota, USA - S1T2_Fd - Sphagnum magellanicum MG | ecosystem: Host-associated > Plants > Peat moss > Unclassified... | reverse complement strand
TTTTTTTTATATATATATATATATATATATATATATATATATATATATATATATATATATATATATATATATATATATATATATATATATATATAATCATATTAATATCATCATCATCATCATCATTATGTAATAAAATAATAATATTTAAAAATTTTAGTCAAGATTAAAATTCATTTTTATTACATGTAAGTAATGAATATAATATAACATAACATAAATAATAATAAATTTCAATTGTAAAATTATAAAATAGTTTAAATAAACTTGTAATATGGGCACAATATATTTAGTAAGTATTTTACATAGAATTTTAATAAATTCAAAATATACATCTAATGTAACCATAATATCAAGGCCATGTATGCTAATAATAATACTTCAATACCTATGTAATATGATCGCTCATATAGGTTCAAAATATACATTTGTAAATCTTAATATACCCAATTATCTTTCGTAAAATACACAAAATACATCTTTGTATACTCATAAGGCTACAATTAAATTGGTCATACTTGCAATGAATGGGACATAAGTTGTTTCTTCTCAAATGAAAACCAAATTAAATGTTGTTCACATGGAAGGATGAAAATCAAAATAGTCACAAACTAGTTGCAATGTAATCACAAATATGACCAATAGGTGAAAGCATGGTAAAGTAGACAAAAAAAATGTTGCACCTAAAATGCAGTTTTAAAATGATATAATTTTTTTTATAAACACATGAAAGTAGATTAAAAACTTGTGAAAGTAGAAATATGAAAAATCATGGCCCTCCATTTAATTTATAGTAAGTTAAATACAAAATTTGAAAAACTTTGGTATCATAAATTAAGTGAAAAGTAGATTGAACATGATAGGGTCAATTTGATGTTCAAACTTACTTTTACATTAGAATTTTTATGTATTATGATTATAACATGCATAATTTGATAATACACAAGTATACTTTAAGGCTCCATTAACTTGAAAGTTGGAAAAGTTCAATATTTCATCTACTTGCAACCCATTTTGTAAGCTTAGAAACTTCTTGCAAGTAAATGCAATTCTTGTAAAATCTACTTAAATCTACATGAAGATGTTCATTTTTCAAATTTATAATATTAAAATGAAAGATTATCTTCATATTAATCATTGAATAGAATAATATTTTTACTTTCAATGCATAAAAAATCTTTTGTGTCTACTTGTAATTTTTTGTGACAAGGTACAAAGGTTGTCTATTTGACCATGCTTTCACCCCACAATAAATAGTTGCAAAATTGTCCAAAAGTAGTCACAAATGACTAATAGTACTCACATGTAGTCACAAATAGAGTGGTTATATTTTGACCAATTTTTACTAGTGATTAAAAAGGCCATGGAATAAATAATACAAGGTACAATAGAAATATTGCTTGCAAATTCAATGTTTCAAGTAAATGTAGTAACTAAAGATGCCACATGAACACCAACTAAGGTGTAAATAGTAATATTAGTAACTCAAGATGAGGAAGGTAAGCCACAAATGGCTAACAAAATCAATTGAACAACAAATTTTTTGAAGACAGAATCCAAAATGGAGGGAGGGTATTATTACTCGGTGCATGGTAGTGATTAAACAAGGTAGAATATAATCAAATGCATGACAAATATTAAACAACGCAACATACAACTAGGTAGTCAGATGAAGACATTTCATTAATTTGAAGATTCAAATTACTTTTGGAGGGAAAAGACAGGATGTAGTTTTGGAGGTTGAAGAATTTTGGGAGATTTTTTTTTTTACAAACAAAGAAATTGAGATACTTGCTAAAGATTAAAATAGAGACAAAAAATAGTTTAGAATTTTGTTGGGGTTCAAACCATAAATTTTCATGGTTCCACTTTCGATTTCTACATTTAATACTACATATGTTTGAAATATTCAATTTTGAATAAAGCAAAAGCAATAACATATTAATGAGGAAACAGTGACATTACTTTGAACTATAGTGTTTTTCTAATTAAATTGTGAAAATTGACCATATATTTTTATTATTGGTGATAATATTGAATGTAGGGAAAAGGAATTGTAATTGTAATGAAAAAATTGTGTGAAACCACTCTATAGAGCAATCAAAATGAATAAAACTATTGATTGTGAAACTTTAAAACATTTTTGGAGAATATGATTGTATTGTTTTGTTAGTAGACATAGAGTAATTATAGATATAATATATGCCTATTCGTTTTATTTAATGGTGGATTAGGAATTAACATCATTATAAAACACTTTCGAAATAAGTCAAAATTACCAAAACCCAAACCTACACCTTATAACTTAAGGATGGTTGATCAAACCACTATTAAACTAGTAGGTTAATTTAAAACATGGGGATTCTGGTGTATGGGATACCATATGTAGTAACCTTTATGGTACTACATACTAGTGTAATGGATGCTAGTTATTCGATGTTGTTGGGTAGACTATGGTTGTGAAATGCCAAAATCACACATGATTAAACAACAATGTAGTAACTATGCACCTGGCAATAGTAATAATAATTATAACCAAACACTTAAGTAATGATATTAAGCAACAGGAGGTGTTATGTGTTATGATTTCCAACATGGAATCATAGATGATGAAAAGGATGTTGTGTTCATAACCAAATTAACATTGTTTTGCACATGTATTATTTTACTACCAAAGGAGGTTAAAGTACTACCCAAGTCATGGGTGGAATCAAATGTTATTCCATAATCAGTTGGCTTGATGCCAAACACTAGTGCAATAGGTATTCCAAAGTTGGTAAGAACTCAACCCATAATAAGCTTGGAAAACATAATGTACCCAAAGATATTTAGTGAACATGTTTATGTTATTGTCAATTGCACATAAATTTTCATGCATTACAGTTGTTCAACAGTGCCCAAGTTCAGTTTGATGAGCTATTTTTCTTTTGTAAATGTCCATCTTGCCATTTGCATTTTTTACATCCACTTTTGAACATGTATTTCATCCACATGTATATCACCAAATATAACAAGATCTTTAATGAACCCGTTTATGTTGTTGTCAATTGCACATAAATCTTGTCAATTACAAGAGTTCAAAGATTTCTTTACATGGATTTATAAGGACTTGAAGCAAATTCCACTTGAGTTGGCACAACATAAGATTACGTTAAACATTACAATTCCACCAACTCATCATACCAAGTACTATATGAATCCAAATTATGTTGATGTAATCAAACATGACATTGATAAATTATTAGCATTACGTTTTTTTCAATTGGTAGAGGAGGCAACATGACTCTTTCCAATTATAGTGGTGTTGAAAAAAAAATGGGAAGTTGCGAATCTATGTAGATTTTCTTTAGTTGAATTTTGCGATGAAGGATTTGTACCCATTACCACTTATTGATGAAATACTCAACATAATGGTTGGACATGAAACATTGGTAGAAGTGAAATTTGAATTCCTGTGGAATATTTCACATTATTGTAACAACATATTTGCATTTCACATGCCTATGTTCATTATTTTTGTCTTTAGTCTTCAACAAATTTAACACTACCATTCATTCTAACATCAAATTCATGGTTATTGCATATAACTATAATTTGCACTTCAAAATTATAAAAAATTCCAAAAACAAGATTATAATTCATTCCATCATAATTTAACATTATAGGAAATCCACACAAAAGATGAAGATAAAATTCACAGTAGAAGTTTGTGCTTCTCTGTATTATTGAAAACATGAATCCAAATTACAATGTAATCCCATGTTTTGTTGGAAAAAAATCCCAAAACAACACTTTAAATATGTGTTATATCAAACCAAGTTTATAGTTTTCTATTGCAAGTACCTCCAACTCTTCCTATTCTCTTTCCAAACTCACTCGTCTTTTCTTCTTCTCCCCTTTTTGTTCTCCAAAACTCCCCATTTTAGAACCATCCCAAGTCACATCATAATTATCTGAAGCAACAAGAGTTCAAAATTCAAACTAACAAAATTCTTTAATTAGTCCCTATCCTAACTGCCCTGTTCATCCCAAATCACATACTCATCTTACCCCTTTAACATTACTCGTTTTGTACTTTGGATTTTGTCCTCGAAATCCTTATAAAATGACAAAAATGAATGATAATATTTTCTATCCTTGTAAATATTTGTTTCCCCTACCATAATGTTATAATCCCAATCTACACAAAAAACAATGGTTTTATATCTACATTTTGCTTTATAGTTTTGATCTCCTCCCTCACTAATTCAATTTATGGTTAAATGTCTAGATGTTATATCTTGGATATATTTTCTTCTGGTGCTAGAAAAGCCTCCACCTTTTCTTGTTCCTAAATTGCTTTTGGTTATTTTTCTTCATGACCCCTTACTTTAAGGTCTTGTGGTATCTTTACCTATACCTCCTCCTCCTAAGCTACTCCACTTCTAAGGTCATGTGATTCTTGAGTCTGTATTTCCTCCTCTTGAGCTGTCCCACTAGGCTTTACTTCTGTCTCTTCATCTTGGTTTGGTACCTCTCTACTTGTTGGATTACCACAAATGAAATTTGGAAAATTCTTTTGATAAGCTTCCAACTTGTACCTTAGAATTATTTCATGAGCTTTATGTTGAGCCAGAGTATTTTTCAACTCCTTTATAAAATTCTTCTACAACCTCCCACCATACCTTAGATTTTGCTTCAGAGTCCTTCATCTTATTCTTTGTCCTCATTAGTGTATAGTATTGCAACATCTATTCATAATCATCTAGTCTTTTCTTGATACTAACTAAATCCAAACTCTTCCTTTGTTCATGTGCCCTCTCCAACTATGCTTATAGGCGTTGCAGAGCTCTATGATATTCCTTCTTGTCTTCCATGAATTGCTCTCTTTCTACCTTTGCTATCTTTCTTCTGAGCTCCTCAAACTACAACATAGATACATTCTTCAAATTTATTAATTCTAAATGTGTCACAACATTTTCCTTCTTTTTCTTTTCTTTAGTTAATGCTTTCACCTGACTATCCAAAGCCTCATGTTATTTCTTATGAAGAAACAATGCTTATGTCCACTTCCTCTCTATGGTTTCCCAAATTTCAACCTTTTACCTTAAATTATGTAATTCTTCATCCTATGACTTCAGCCATGGTGTGCTACCCTTGAACTCTTCATTCTCATCATGTAATTTTTTAATGAGTATTTTATTTTTCTGTTCGGCCTTTGCCTTGTTCTTCCTCCAAATTTCCACATTATGCTTATACCCCTTTTGGAACTTTCTATCCTTATCCAATTCCTCCTATAACACTACCTTCTCCTTCTCCCTTGTAACCAATCTACTCTTTAGAATGTTTACCTCCAAAGTCAAATTCCCCATATTCAGACTGACAATTGCCATGGTTTGAAATAGCTCAACTACCTTATTTATTTTCATTACTTCTATAGCTACCTCCTCCATAGACTTTAGTGTATTTGTCTATGTTGTAAGATCTCCATATCCTTTTGTAAATGATCCCAACTCTTATACCATTCTTCTCCCTAATTTAAATTCAAATGGGAAACCTTTTGTAGATTTTGGCCTATTAGGTGGTATTTGTAGGTCTGCTGGTCTAAACTTTTAAAAAATAGTTGTGTCACCACTCTCTCCATCTGTAGTTCAATAGCCTATAAACCTTCATGTGTATGTTGTTGTTGTTGCAAATGTTGTTGTAAATGTTGAAAATGTTTTGGACTTGCAATGGTCTCCATCCAATCTTCACATACATCCCTTTCAAAGTGCATATGTTCCTCACCCTCTAGAAACCTTATGTCATGTTCCTTCTTAACTCCTTGGTTCTATTCCTACAACTGTTTCTTTTGTGGCAATGCCATCTATGGTTTCTCCTACCTCTGCTCCTTCAGTTGTCTTTCCTATGGAGATGTCATCTGTGGTATTGCTACAATTTGTTTAACTGCTTAGACCACTAATGGCACTACCCTTACCACAGTTGGTACCACATATGGTTCCACTATGCCCCTCATCATTTTCTATGCCTTCAAATTTGTGTTTTCATGTTCCTTTTTCACTCCTGAACCTAAGGCTCTTCCTTCTTCAACTTTGTTCTTCCTCTTGAGAACACTTCTTGGAGAGTCTGTTACAACTTTCTTTTTGTTCTTTAGTGCTCTCTATGTCTCTTCGTTAGTTTTTTTAACCTTGGCCGATGGTTTTTATGGATTGTCCTTTTGATGCACAAGCATATACTAAAAGATTTTTGCCAATACCAAGGTAGATTGACATGTATCTTTCTTATCCCCCTTATTCTTCTTAACATACTTATACCACTTATCCAGTTCACTACACAAACTATTGAATATAATTTGTGCCTAATCTACCTATTGCCCCTTCTTTGCTTTCACCAATGTAATAACATTTTTGTTGCAAAAATATTGTACCTTCTCCCTTTGATAAATGATAGATATAATGGTAGGATATCTGACAAAGTATGGTAAACCCAGACTCTTTGCATTCCATTGATCCACAGAAGAATTTGTAGGTGCAAATCTACAATTCTGTAGTGCTTGAACTATTAGTGACTTACTAACCTGTCCTTTTGGTTTTTTTACATACCCTTTTGCACACACTTCAAAAACATCTACAATCAGTTGTTTACTGATTACATACACCTTATCCTTATGCCCAAAGTAAATACCTACCCCCTTGATCAAGAAAGTGTTAAAAAATTCCAACATAACATCGAGCATCGGTGCTTCCCACCCCATTATAAACAAACACACAAGCCTTGTTTTAAAAGCCCAATCTTCTTCCGCAACAATATCCTTCCAATTTTCCATCCGTTCTATATGTTTGTCATAATTTTGTTTCATCTATGTCCACATGAAATGTTTAGGATTTGAAATTTTAATACCTTTCTCCAAAAGTGTAGTTCTATCCAAGATTGTGCGTCTTCTTTTTGCTACTGTTTCTGTTTCATGTTGCTCCATCTCCATCAACCTTTGTTGTGCTTTTGCCATTGTCTACACCTTTATAGTTTGTTGTAGTTTAATTGCACTTCTGTGAATAACAATTCTTTGTGCATAACAACGCTCTCTTCCCTTGCATCCTTCTATACTATATGTGCCTCCACAAAATGATGTTCCTCAGCTTCATCTTCCTCCAATTCTTCAATGCACACCAGATCTATTGATGTAACTCCTAGTCTTATCTACTCTCTTGCATGCTAATGTTGTCTGCTTTTGTGCAAAAACTCAACTACATATGTTCTAATTGTATCTATGTCTTGAACTATTGTCTACGTAAATTGTATTTTCACATTATACACCTTCCCTTCTACACATTCCGAAGATGATGATGAATGTGACAATGACCTTATAGCCAATAACTGAATATTCAACATTCTTCTTTTTACTCTTCTCAACTCCTCTTCTACTTTTGTTCTTCTCAACAATTCCACTTCCTCCTCTTGCTTTCATCTATGTTCACTCCTTTGTGCTTCCTTTTCCTTTATTATTTGTTATAGTTTTTCAATTGCACTCTCTTCACTCATATTCTTATGAACTCCAAAACTTTGAAAACATGCATAATTTCTAGTAACAAACGCAAACTACTTTCAATGGTTACCTTGTTTTTTCTCGTCCTTGAACATCCCACCCATCACATTCATTTTTTCTTCTACCTGTCGTCTTTTAATTAACGCATGATCCTCAAAATTAATACAACCCATCATTACAAATTTATGTGTCCCTTGTACCACCATGTGGAAACACTTAGCATCATCATTATGAATGAACGTCGTAGATTTCAACTTCTGATTACTCTAAATCCATAATTGCCCTACATTCTCTATATTGATTCAACTTCATTCGCCCTGCACACCTTTTGCTGACTTGCCCATTTATTTGTTGACTATGAGGACACATCTAGTGATTGTACCAATTTCTTTGTTGATTATGCCCACAATTTTGATGATTATGCAAATACTCTTAATGATCAAATGAATATTGCTATTGATTCAACCGATACGTTGACATATCATCTAAAGATTTTTACATCCCAAATATCGCACTACTATAATTATTACTCTTCTAAAGATTGAAAATAAAAATTGTGTTCACTATTAGATTTGTGATCTATTTTTTATCTTCATCATTCTTCATCCGTGGTTTTTGTAGTTGACATCCTTCATCATCTTCCTCTATGTCAAAATTTGCCTCCTAAACTCCACCCACACTATTTTCCCAATATACTAGCATATGTTGTTCCTTTTTTTAAACTTCAGATTCCATGTATTTATAAGGTTTGAACTTATTCACATTGACCAACATAAAGTTAGTTTCAAACTTCTCAATGGTCACTAATAACATAATGTTATTTAGTAACACATATTGTACTATGTACGGTCCAAACCATTTCCTAGTAAACTTCCCTAGGTGACTTATTGCCCTTTGGAAACCACAAAACATAATCACTAAAACTAAATTGTTTTTTCAGATTTTTTTTGTTGACTCCATAATGCTCTATTCCAATACTGAATTCTTGCAATTTCTATAGATTGCATTCTAGCTTCCTACAACTTCTCAAGCTTTGTAATTCTACTAGTTAAAGTCTCACTGGAATATTGTCTCTCTAATCTCCACTAGGAATTGGAATGACGTATTCTATGGGCATTAATGGATATAATCCATACACTAATTGATATGTTATATACCATGTTACTACTATGTATGCATTTTTGTATGAAAATAACACTGTAAACAAATGTTCATCCCAATCTATTATGTGTTCACTAATTAACTTGGTCAATAGTGTCCCAAGTACCTTGTTAGTATACTCAACCTGCCCATTCCCCTAAGGATAATAAGTTGTAGAACTCACATGTTTCATCAAAAAATGATCTATCAAATACTTGATGGCATCATTAATAAAATGAACTCCTTGATCTATGATTATAGTCAAAGGACATCCAAACTTGGTTAATGTGCACTCATACAAAATTTTTGTTGTGACTATTGTTGTATTAGTTATCAATGTTCTTGCTTCCACCCACTTAGTAGCATAGTCAATGGCAATAAGAATATATTTGTTCCTTGTATATCTCCCTGTTGGCTTAATTGGCCCCACAAAATCAAGTCCCCATTTCATAAATGGTTCCTCTGGAAGACTTGTGACCAACTTTGCAAGACTTTGAGTTACTAATCCTCTTGTTCTTTGACATGCATCACAAGATTTGTAATAATCATGCATGTCCCTATACATAGTTAGCCACCAATATCCAACATCAATATCTTCCTCTGCGTTATTTCTATTGCAAAATGCCTTTCTAAAGGCCCTTCATGAAGTTTTTTCATCACCATTTGTGCTTATGTTATTGTCAAACATTGTCACAATTTGTTGTCTTGGCCATTCTATATAATTCACCATTTTTCAATATAAAAAGATATGTTGTCCTGACCAATCTTTGCTTTTGTTACACCGATAACATACCCTCAATATGTCCTATTTTTAAAAATATTTTACATCATTTAACCACTCAAGCCCTGTATAAAACAAACTTACATTTGTGGTTTGATCAAACAAACTTGTGGGTTCTATACTATCCGGTAATCTTGACAATGCATATGCAACTACATGAGTTCTGCCTCACTTATACACTACTATGAAAACATATTCAAGGAACAATAATAACCATCTAAGTATTTTCCTTGAAACCTATGGTTTGTTGACCAAATAGACCAATGTTATATGATCTACATAAAAGACAAACTTATTGCCCAACAAATAATGTTTAAACTTGTGCAAAGAAAAAACCATTGCTAAAGCCTTTCTCTGTGTTGTGCTATAATTCTATTCTACTTTGTCAAAAAGCTTATAAGCATACACTATTGGTTGATCACTCTTCCTTATTACATTCTAAGACAACATAACCCACACAACTAATAAGGACGCATATGTATGAACATGAAATTCCACCTGTTAGTTTGGTGATATCAATATTAATGCTTCAATATAATTATATTTAATCAATTCCTAAGCCTTCTAAAATTCCACTATCCAAAGAAAAGTCTCTATCTTTTTTGTCAATTTAGTGATAGGTGCCATAATCACAACAATTTTTTTTATAAAACATTTATAAAACTATGCCATCTCATTGAATATTTGAATCTGTTGGGGATTTTCAGGTGGTGGCATGCTTACGATTGCTTGTATTTTTTTTGGATTTAGTAGTTTCTTTTCCTTGGAAACAATAAAACTCGAGATCGTCCTTCAAAATACCATAAATGCACATTTGTCTAGATTCATACTAATGTCATATTCTCTGCACTTTTGAAAACATAGATTAAGTTTCTGCAAATGACTCTCCATGTCACTATACACCGTAAAGTCATCTAGAAATATCTTCATAAAATTGTCCAAACACTTTCTAAATGTTTTGGTCATGATTTTCTAATATGTTGGAGGTCCATTTAAAACTTTAAACAACATCACCTTCCATATAAAAGCCCCCTAGTCCGTAACAAATACAGTCTTGTATCTATCTTTTAGAGTTATATATATTTGATGATATCTTGAATATCCATCTAAGAAGGAATATGCCTCATACCTTACTATTGTTTTCAACATTCCATCTGTAAAAGGTAATGGGTATGGATCCTTCTTTGTGGCTACATTTAGTTTTATGAAATCTATACAAATTCTTAACTTGCCATTTTTATTGGGTATCACTACTATGGGTGACAACCATGTAGCTTCTTGTACATATTCAATGAATCCAGCTGCTAACAATTTATCTATATCTTATTTGACCACTATAACATAGTTTGGATTTAATTTGTACTTGGCATGATGTGCCGACGATTTAGTAATGTCCAACTCAATTTTGTGTTGTGCTAACTCTAATGGAATCCCTTTCATATCTTTGTATGTCCATGCAAAAACATCTTTGAATTCCTACAACAATTATTTCACTTCCAACACCTTACCTGTTTCCAATTGTGCATTAATCTTGACCATATGTGGTTTTGCATCAGTTCCCCAATTGAGCTTCATCAATTGTTGATCTTTAGTTAATATCCATCTAGTTATCTACAATCCATGTGCTTTGATGTTTGATAGAATTTTGTCCACTACAACATTCCTTGGTTGATGTTTGTGGTACGTCTCTAGATACACCTTATTTCCATTACTAATTTTGGCTCATATTTGTTGCCAAGTATCTTCTTCTCTGTGTTCTTTACTTCATATCCTTATTATGAAATACTCATCTTCACATCTGTATCCATGATCCCCACATATGTGGTTTTCATAGATTAAATTGTCTTAGGTAAACTAATTGTTCCTATGGAAAACAATTTTGGTTTTATAATAAAGATGATATCTTCTTCTTCATTTGTGATGCCATTTTGATAATTGTAACACAATAACACCTCTGGTCTTCTTACTTCACTTCCCAAATGTTTGGTAACTATAATTGTTCGGACTGTCCCATTCCCTTATATGGTAACAACGTTACTTCCCCAATCATGTGCCACTTTAACATCCTTCAACCATGGTCTCCCCAACAACATGGCATAACTAGAATTTACTTCATTATTTTGAAGTACAATAAACGTAGTTATGTAAGGAATGCCATGAACATATATCTTCAGATCTCTGATCAACCCCACTAGTTTTGTGGTTGTTTGATCTACCATACTCAGATTATATGGTGCAGGTTTAGGCTTTGGAAGCCCCAACCTCAATTTTAATTGTTCTGTGATAATATTAACTCCAAAACCTCCATCCAGCAACACATCCTCTATTGTATTCTTTCCAATCTATATTTGGATAATTGCCATATGATTATCTATTGCTACAATAGTTGTCCCTACTTTTGGTACTAAACAACCAACTTGTTTCTCTATGGTTGTTTTACTTACATTTTGAGTTTTTTCTAGTTTTAGCTTTTGCCAAAGATATTTCTTTAGCTCAAGAACAATTTGTGCAATGTTTGTCAATCTTCCCTATATTACTTTGTGTTTTTGCTAGCACTATTTATTTAATACTCTATGGTACTAACAGTGCATTCATTGCTTTTATAATAATCATACCTTCTTCACATAATATTGCCACCTCCTTATGTTGTTATAATGTTAACCGCTTCATTCTTGTAATCGCAATTATGAGGTATGATTACAAACCCGCTTTAAACACAATAGTTAGAAAATTGTTTATGGTTGGTACTTGTAAACCATGAGCCAACTTTTGAATTTGCTCATAATAAATCTCCACCCTCTTAATCTCCTCCTGCTTCATGTTCTTCAACTCCATGTATATTTGCTCATCATTCTGAATCTTTCGATGACATTTGCAAAATGCCTGAGTAAGCTCCAAAAAAATACAATCAAATTTTTTTGACATGTAATTATGGCACCAGATCAATATTTCTTAGCATATAGTTAAACGCATTGATGTTATACTCTTCAAAAAATCTATGTATTTATGTTTATTACAGAATTGAACACTCTAACATGAACATCCAGATCAACATCTTCTTTGAAATCAGGATACTTAAGAGCTATTCTATTTGGCTTAACATCATGGCCATTTTTGTGATCAAGAATTGGTGTTGTTATAGCAATTGGTTCTCAGTATCCACCTTTTAAATGTATGGCATCTGCACTTCTACACCTTCTAACAACCATTGAATTCATTAGTGGTGATCTACAGTCCTATTCCCATGAATAGTTGTTATCAAATTAGTAAACACCATTTGAGGTATGCCAACAACTCTAGTAATAGCTGTTGGTAGTGCGAACTTTGATTCAGATTCCTTCTTGCCGAAACTCCACATAATCTGCTACCCAATTTTGTTACAAACCAATTAATACTCCCCTTCTAACAACATCTATGTTGGGCTCAACAACCATTTCCACTCTTGTGATTGTTATACATGCATTAAGTGATTCAATAACTCCTACGCCAACATGTTGTCTTTGGGTTTCAACAACTACCGCTTTTGACACTATTGGTGAAGTTGTGTTGACTCAAGATTTACGTTGTTCTTGTCTACGGTTACCCAATGGTATCCTTTGTGGTGTAGTATGTGGGTGTGAATACACTTCTAGTTTTCTACTCCTAGTTTGAATAGAAAAACAAATTTGTTGACTTTGTGGTCCCAATTGACTTCCCAACTCCATGCCTCTAAAGTTGTTTTGGACTACAAAAATTCCTTATTCCTATTCCTGTGGTTGATCTATTAATGTTCCTACCACATTTTGTAACTCCACATGCCTAGCAATACCTATTCTAATGTAAATACGCACAAAAGGACAGTCCTTGATTACATGTTTTTTTTCCTCACATAATGCACAAACCCTTGAAAATAACATGATCATCTTCAAATCCACATATTCATGATCCCATGTTTCATTGTGTACTTTGGTTGCTAATTCTGGATTTCCTTGATGTGAGTATGACTGCAATACTTCATCCAACGCATTCATTTGTGCTTCTGCATACTTAGATGATCTTGGGTAATTTTCTTCAATCTCCTCAAACACATCAACATTGGTGTTTTCATCCACCTCCTAGTATTCCACGGTTCATAATAATCTAGAGATGCAGATTGATACACAAACATGGGTTGTCACTACAACAAAAGGTGTCCTTGTATGCCAAGTGATTTCACTAGATTTTTGAGTGAATTCATTGGTTGTAGTGAATGGGGACTAGTGAAGAAGTAATGAATTCACTAGTCTAGTGAATGGGGACTAATGAACTGCACCCACATTTTGTAATAATGTGCATACTTCCTATAACATCCTTCTTTTGGCTAGTTATTAACTCTAGACTTGAGATTTCATGCGGTTTTATAGTATTTGATCAAGTACTATAGAAATCCTTGTTCCGTCTTGATTTCTGTGACTTTGAACCATAGATTTTGGTTGAAAAATATACTACATCCGCTCATTCAGATGAGTAGTCAACTACATATGTTTCTATGTAGATCGTTGTCTAGAACTGTGCCTTTTCTAAAGACCCCTAGTCCATACATCTTGTCATACCACTTCTTGTGGTAGAAACGACATGTGCCTCGCATGCCTTTCCTCTATTTTCAAAATTTGTCCACCCAACATCAAATTTTGAGATGGGGTTTTCGTAAGTCATGCATACTCCTCTCCATCTTCAAAATTGTCTTCTATTTGTTTTTTAATAACTTGCCAATTTGTTTCCAAATCTAATTGTTGATGTAAACTCCAGGTCACCATCTGATTCATCTTGTTTCACAATTCTTCATCTTTAGAGTCTATAGATTGCTTTGTAGTCCTTACAACGTCAACCACATAGACTTCTAATACTTTCTAACATACCCCTTAAAATTTTGAATTAAAAAAATAACAATACTATCTAGACACTCTCATCTACATGATACAAAAAAATTTATGGAAAGCATTCCCATTATTGAAAGAAAAAAAATCCCCACAAAATGGTCACCAAATGGTAGAAGTGAAATTAAAATTCCTGCAGAATATTTCACACCACTATAATAATATATTCGCATTTCACATGCTTATGTTTGTTATTTTTGTTTTAAATCTTCAACAAATTTAACAGTACCATTCATTCCAACATCAAATTCATGTTTATTGCATATAACTAAAATCTGCACTTCAGAATACATTATAAAAAATTCCAGAAGCAAGATTACAATTCATTTCATCATAATTTAACAATACAAAAAATCCACACAAAAGATGAACATAGAATTCACTATAGAAATCTATGCTTATTTGTATTACTAAAAACATGAATCCAAATTCAGTGTATCCCATGTTCTATTTTTTTTAAATCCCAAAACAACACTTAAAATATGTGCTATATCAAAACAAAATCCGTGGTTTTCTACCGCAAGTACCTCCAATTCTTCCTATTCTTTCTTCAAACTCAGTCATTGTCTTTTTTTCTTCTATTCTCTTTGTTCTCCATAACTCCCCCCTTTAAAACCATCCCAAGTCACATCATAATGATCCAAAACAACAAGAGTTTAAAATTCAAACTAACAAAATTCCCTAATTAGTCCCTATCTTAACTGCCATATTCATCCCAAATCACATACTCAGCTTACCCTTTTAACAAACGAACTCAATTTTAGATGGCTATTATGGGTATCAATAGATATCCATTGCACCATAAAACATGTACAAGATGGTTTTTCTAATAGATTGGGGAACATTCATGTGGCTACTCATCATCTTTGGAATAAAAAATGGACCTCTTACTTATTACTGAATAGTAAATTAAACATTTAAAGAATACCTGGATCAATTCATAAAGATTTTTCTAGATGACTTCATTATTGCAATGATATGGACACACACATGTCCAAGTTAAGGCTATGTTTTCTCAAATGTTAGGAATATGGTATTAGCCTGAACCTTGAAAAATGTGTTTTCATGGTATTTTCAAGAATGATCTTGGGATTCATAATTTTTAAAGAAAGGAAGTTACAAAATCCCAAGAAGATACATGCATTAGTGAACATGTCAATTCCCACCAACCCACAACACATATAGGTGTTAAACGACACAACATAATTTTATTAATGTTTCATTAAAGATTTTGCATTCATAATAACACTTATGACTAAGCTAATGCAAAACACAACTATTTATGTGAACAATTGAATGTTAATAAACATGGGAGCTCATTAAGAAGTAATATTTCAAGCTTTGATAATGGTTTCACCTAATTAAGTTGAGAATTCAAGCTCAACTGATTAGGTTTCATTAGTTACTGGAGTAGGAAAGTAACTAAATCACTTTCACAAGGTTGAATGACTTTCTTTACTTATATTAGCTTAGTTATTTGTGGTTTGGTCTTTTAGTTAAATACCTTGGTGTTAATGGTTTGCCTTTTTTTTTTTCATTGCACAAGTTTGTGTATTTCATGTGACAAGCACCTTGAGGAGTTTTTGATGTTATGTTTCGTGTTATGAACATCATGTTTTAGTTTCCTTTCAATAAAGATTTATGTTTGCACTTGAGTAGATCTCTTATTTATTAACATGGTATTAAAGCTTAGGTTGTTGAACGAGAAAGTTAAAAGAGATCTAGAACTAGAAAGTCTCTAGAACTAGACCTTGATAGTCTCTAGTAATATCATAAGAGTTTTTCAAGCGCAAAAGAGAAACGGGGAAAAGAAAGAATGTGAAGAAAAAGAAAAGAAAAGAAAAGAGGTGAGAGGAGATCAACATATTAAGGGTTGTGGAAGTCAAATCTTTAAATCTAGATCTAGATCTACTATGAAAAGATCTTGGAGTGAAACTTGAAGAGATTATAGAACATTATAAAACGCTTTTATTATCAAATTCTCAAAAGAAAAGGATATGTTTTGTGAGAGTTATGAACCTTTGAAGACTCTATGCCAGATCTGGTTTTTTTGTCATATTTCCTTTGTTTGAGCATTTTTGGATCTGCAGCTTTGGGATCTTATAGATCATAAAGGAATATATATGTGAGAGAAATTTCATGTCATTTGGATCTATATTGAAAGAGCTCCAAGCGTTTAAAATTTCAGTTTCAATTTTGAAGTCAATTTTTTTTTAAAGTGATAACTCTTTGTGATCATCATCAATAGAGCTGAAATTTTGAGTAAATATAGAAGACATATGTTAAATGTGTCTTCCAAAATCTCAAGGAGTTTGGAGTTTCTTAGAGCAAATTGTAAGTCATTTTGTGTTCAAGTCATAGTTTGAGGTGACTTCAAGGAAGTATCAAGATTTCTCATTTTATGAAGTTAAATGAACTGAAATTTTGAGAGATGGTACTAAACATAGTTGTTCATGGTTCACCAAGATTTCAAATCGATGCAAGGTCATATGTGAATAGTGTAGCTTTGCAAAGTTGCTATGACAAAAGTTTGTTTTGAGAAGATATTAAAACAAAATTTTGAAGTGGAGCAAATACAACTTGGGAGAACTTGAAAAAAGGAGTTTGAAGATTGGGAAGCGCAAATACATTATCAAGACCTTCATACAAAAGTGTGGTATGTAATCATGTACTTAATATCATACAAAATATTATACGAGATACGTACATATACGTAAAACCTATGTATAATATAGAATTTCATATAATACTCAAGACATACATACATATGCAAGGTCCATCTTGTTCAACCCTGACCTTAACCCTAATCCTTAAAACCTAAGGAAGGAAAACCTTAATCCTAATCCTAAAAACCCAAGGAAGGAATTAAAATCATTTGTGAAACCCCAAAAATACATTGAGTGTTGCCTTGAGAAATGGCGTACGGTCTTTTTCAAATTATAATTGAAAAACTAGACAAGAATAATTTCAAAGTGTGGAAATTTAGGATTATGAATTTTTTGATGGGGAAAGGCTATTGGGAATTCATAACTGGTGATGAGAAAAAAATTCCTCTCCCAGAAAACCCCACACAACAACAAATTCAAGCCAATAAAACTTGGCATGAAAAAGTAAGGAAAGTCTTGTATTGGCTTTCTGTGAGTGTGTCCGATTCTATGATTATGCATATTCAAGATGCAAAATCACCCAAGCAAGCTTAGGACACATTGGTGAAGATGTATAGCACCAATACATAAGCTCACAAAATGCAGCTCAAGCAAAAGTTGCATAATCTACAGAAAAACAAGATGAACATCAGTGACTATTCTACAAAAGTGAAAAATCTTACATAGGTTCTTGCATCTATAGGAGCCCTTATAGATGATGAAGATTTAGTGCCCATCACCTTGAATGGATTTGGAAAAGACTATAGCCAGTTTCGTACTTCAATTATAGTTCAAGAAACATTTCCCAATTTCCAAGACTTAATAACATTATTTATAAATGAAAAGATGATAATTATTGGTACTTCATCCAATGGAAGATCACAAGAAAGTGCTTTCTATTCAAATACTAATAGAGGTAGATGTAGAGGTGGTAAAACTTCATTTCGAGGTTAACACGGAAGTTTGCATGGTGGACATCATCAACATGAAGGTCAACTTCATGTTGGTGGATGAGGAAACTTTAGAGGAAGAGGAAGTCGTGGAGGTCGTGGTGGAAGTCATCGAAGTCAATAACCAAATAGCGACTCAAATTGCTATTACTGTGGGAAACCTAAGCACATGGCAAAAAATTATTATCAAAGGGAGCATGATGCACGAAATGGAAAGCTGCAACAAGGGAATTATGCATCAACTAGCAATCAAGGTGATGAACAACTATTTGTGATGCAGCACATGACAAATTCAATGATAGGAGGTCTATCAAATAATAATGTCTGGTATGTGAATTTTGGAGCTTCAAACCACATGACTAGTCATGGAAAATGGTTTAGAAACACAAAGGATTTGAAGACACTGAGGTTTGTGGAAACTGGTGATGACACTACACATCCCATCACACAAATTAACAAGGTGCCATTGTCCATGCAAGATGGGCAAACAAAGTACTTGAAAGATGTACTTCATGTTCCAACCATAATAAAAAATTTGGTTTCCATAGGCCAAATGGTGGAACAAGGTTTACAAGTGACATTCAACCCTAATGGATGTTTTGTGGAAGACATGAAGAACCAAGGCAAATTGATTGCAAAAGGGGAAAGGAATGGACGAATGTTCACCTTGGATGTGAACATGCCTAAGGTGAATTCCATATTATTCACACATGGAAAAGGAGTTGGAAACATCAGAATTTGGCACAAGTGGGTTGGCCATGTTGATTTCCAACGTTTTAAATTGATGGAAAAACAAAATCTTATTAGAGGTCTTCCCAAATTTGGAACAGAAGAAGTGATGTCAAAAGTTTGTGAAACATGCCAATTGGGGAAACAAGCTAGGCATCCATTCCCAGCTCAAATGACTCATGTAAGTTCCAAACCTTTGGAAATGATCCACTCAGATGTGTGGACCGCGAAGACAGAATCCATTGGAGGATATAAGTACTATGTGAGTTTCATTGATGACCACACAAGGAAGGTGTGGGTCTACTTCATGAAACATAAAGGTGAAGTGTTTCAACATTTTTTGAATTTCAAAGCAATGGTGGAGAAGGAGAAGGGTGTGAGCATTAAGTGCTTAAGTTCCGATGGAAGGGGAGAGTATTTTTCAAATGAATTCAGTGAGTACTTAAAGGAACATGGAATTTAAAGGAAATACTCATGTAGTTATTCCCCGCATCAGAATGGAGTTGTTGAAAGGAAAAATAAGCACATTGTAGAAATATCACGTGTCATGTTGAATGAGAAGAATTTGCCAAATTATTTTTGGGCTGAAGCAGTAGCAACTGAAGTCTATATAATGAATCGAACACCCATAGTGACAGTTCATGGCATGACACCCGAAGAAAAATTCACAGGCAAGAAACTTGATGTTTCACATTCCAAAGTGTTTGGTTGCATCACATACGTGCATGTTCTTGACGAAAAGAGATCAAAACTAAACCCAAAGTTGAGAAATGTATCTTCATTGGATATTCCTTAGAAGAAAAAGGATATAGATGTTTCAACCTTTCCACTCGAAAGTTATAAATGAGTAGAGATGTTGTGTTTGATGAAATGGTTAGTTGGTACTCACCACTACAGATATCAAAAGATAGAGAGGCTAGAAATGGTGATGTTTCATCAAATGTGGAACAAAAATCACAATCAATTAATGAACCACAAGAGTCTTCAATTAGTGGGTCCAATAACACTCCATGGAAAGGAAGATTAAAATCTTCAAACATTGTACATGGTAGTTTTCAAACATCATCTAGAAATTCTCATGTAGATGGTGAGTCAAATGATTCAAAAAACAATGTGGGTGATGAAAAATCAAGAATCCTTTCAATCACTACTCCCGGAGCTCTGATGACCAAAAAAAATTTGAAAACACCTAACAACAACAATGGAGTATGACGATCCACATGAATCAAGTACCCTATACAAAGACTCATATATGATGGCTTTGTAGTTCATCATTATGCATACATGGTGAGAATTATATAAGAGGTTGAACCCACTTGTTTTGAACAAGCAGTTGGAAACCTTCAATGGGACAATGCCATGGATGAAAAGATGGTGACATTGGATGCTAATGCAACTTAGGAATTGGTATATTTACCAAAGGACAAAAAAAAATTGGGTGCAAAATGGGTGTACAAAGTTAAGCACAATGCAGATGGATCTGTGAGTAAATACAAAGTAAGATTGGCTACCAAAGGTTATGCCCAAACTTATGGCATAGATTATGAGGAGACCTATAATCCAATTGCAAAAATGACAACTATAAGAACAATCATTGTTATGGCAATAACAAAAAGATGGTCTTTACATCAAATGGATGCAAAGAATGTTTTTCTTCATGGAGATTTACAAGAAGAAATGTACATGGAAAAACCACTAGGTTGTGTGGACCAAACACATCCTAATTTGGTTTGTAGGTTGAAGAAAGTTGTGTATAGCTTGAAGCAAGCACCTAGAGCTTGGTCAAACAAAATAGGTTGGTATCTTGTCACAAGTGGATTTCAAACATCCAATGCATTTTTTTCACTATATGTGAAAAAGACAGATCATGGGATTATAGTCATAGTCATCTATGTTGATGATTTGATTATCACAGGAGATAGTGAAACAAACATCTTTGATTTGAAAAAGCTTTTGAAGCAAAAGTTTGAGATGAAAAATTTGAGAGAGTTGCGTTAATTCCTCAACATTGAGGTAATCTAGTCCCCTAAAGGGATATGGTTACTACAAAGGCAATATGCCTTGAACAAATTATCTAAATATGGGATGACACGTTGTAAACCCATTTCAATTCCATTGGAGCAAAATGTGAAGTTAAGTGCAGATGAAAGAAACCTTGTGGAGGATACCACTATGTATAGGCGCATAGTGGGGAGTTTGATTTACATGACCATCACAAGGCCAAATTTGAGTTATGTAGTTGGAGTGATGAGTCAATTCATGCAAACACAACAAAAGCCACATTTGGATGCAGTGAAGCGCATACTGAGGTACATAAAACATATTTTGCAATGTGTAATTTTTTATGAAACCAAAAACCAGTTATAAGTACATGGATATAGGGATGTTGATTGGGCTAGCAATGTTTCAGATAAAAGATCAACCAATGGTTTCATGTTTTCTTTTGGAAGTGGTGTTGTTAGTTGGATTGGTAAGAAATAACCAATAATTGCACTATCAAACACAGAAGCAAAATACAGAGGCACAACAATTATTACATGTGAAATAGTTGGTTTCCAAAACTACTTTCAAATTTGGGACAGTTAGTGGATGTTCTTATTGTCATTTATTGTGATAATATCATTAGCATACTACTTGTTAACAACCCGATCTATCATGTTAGGACAAAACACATTGAGGTGCACTACCACTTTATTATAAAAAAAAATTAGCAAGAAAAATTAACCTTATTCATGTTAATACTGAAGATCAAGTTGACATTTTCACAAAGGCTTTAGCTATAAATAAGCTGAAGAAGTTTTAAAAAATGTTTGGTGTATTAGAAGTGGGTTTAAGCTTGAGGGGGAGTGTTGAGAATTCAAGCTTAATTAGTTAAGTTTCATTAGTTACTGGAGTAAGAAAATAACTAGGTTACTTTCACAAGGTTGAATTACTTTCTTTACTTATATTAGTTTGGTTATTTATGGTTTGGTATTTTAGTTAAATACCTTGGTGTTGATGGTTTGGCTCTCTTTTCTTCATGGCACAAGTTTGTGTATTTCATGTGACAAGAACCTTGAGGAGTTCTTGATGTTACGTTCCATGTTGTGAACATCATGTTTTAGTTTCCTTTCAATAAAGATGTATGTTTGCACTTGATTAGATTTCCTATTTGTTAACACATTTGTATGGGGTTGCTAACTAGCTTCTTACATGCATATGTATCATTCATGGTGTGTTATGGCACATTTTCTATTTCCACCAAATGTTTGGTGAAGGATTACAATAAGGAGATGCATCCAAATTGGTGGCAAGGTTTTGGGATTTCAAAACCAAAGGAAAAGGTGGACAGTCAAGTGTTTAGAAACGAAAAAATAATCATCAATATTATAATGATTTGAAACACAACAAGATGAACATAGGAAGTAAGTTTCCTTCAAATCACAAGTTCTTGTTTCATTTTGTATTTTTTTGTTCTCTTTGTGTTTGTTCAAAAAATCTAGATCTTGAAATTTTTTGTGTAATTTGTGTAGTTTTAAACTTCAATGTATAGGTTGTTTAAAAAGGAAATAAGACAAAGTTATGGGCATAAAACATTCATGTGCTTCTAGAACCCATATGGATAGTTAGGGTTTAGTAGTGCACTTTTAACTTGAAATCCATATGTTCATAGAAGTGTCGTACTATGGGACTTCATGATGCGGTTTAAGGTGGTCAGATTTCTATAATACAATACATGGAATTCGACTATGTTGGAATGCAAAGTTGCAAGAGCATTTGGGAGCCATATGTATTTTTATGAACTTCATGTGCAAAATTTTAATTTAATGTGACTTTGTGTTGTACTCTATAGGTTGGCAGGGACTTTTGTGGATTGTAATTTCAGTTTTTATGGACTTAGAATATATCCAGTCCATAAGAATTATTTTAAGTGGATTATTTGGACTAATTGTAGTTAGCCATGAAGAATTTGTGTACTTTGATTAATGCATGGTTAAAGTCCAAGTTTGTATGTGAGTACTTTGATGGAGTTCAAGTCCATCATTTCCCATTTTGATTATTCATGTTGTGTAATTGTGGACTTTGTGTACAATCAAGCCAATTATGGTTCTTTGTAGTGCATTCTTTGGATTCAAGGTACTTAGCATAGGCATATTTGTGTACTCAGAGTCTGTTGAACTCAAATCTAGCTTTGTATGTGGTTACTTTGATGGAGTTCAAGTCCATCATTTTTCCACTTTGTCCATGCATAGTGTACATTTGTGTATTCCACCCACCATGTGTGTAGTCTTACTCCACTATTTTCAAAAGCTTCATGTAAATTGTGGACTTAAGTGTTGCAGAATCCATGAAGTGGGCTTATTTGATGTTCATGCAAATTTGGAGCATGTAATATAACCAACTACATGGATCTTTTGTGGACAATAGAAATTCATACATATATGCCATGGACAAGATGGTTTGAAGGACTTAAGTTGTTCCTTGTGATATATTTTGATAATCACAAACTGATTGATATTGATTATAATATGGGGTGATGTTTCTTGATTGTTAATTGCAAATTTGTCAAAAACCCTTTTGGAGACAAGCATAAGCTTCTCCACCCACACCTATGACAAAATCATGTTAGTCCTAGTGTTGGGAATGTTCATTGGTTAGCACTGGACTCTCAACGTGCTATTAAACAACAGTGTGATGGTGAGGTGTCATCACCAAAACGTGCACCTATTGGAAGGCAAAGCCATGGCTCATAACCACTTCCATCTCCTTTAAAAATAGTTGTGGATGCACTAGTTGTGGCTATAGAAGAAAAGGTTCAAGTGGTCCCAAGAGGTTCAAACAAAAAGATGTTGGCATTTAAAGAACCTGACAACTTTCTTGAGCTTGATGAAAACCATGTAGTAGAAGAAGGTGATGTAGAAGGGCTTGTTTCAATGGAGGAGACAAATGCAAGTAAAGAAGAGGCAAACCAATATGTAGAAAAACATCCCATATCAGATCTACCAAATTTTGGTAATAAAGAACCAAAAACTTCAAAACGTGGAAAGAAGGTTGTTAAACCTATGGTTGAGTGTGTTTTTACAACAAATATTATTATGCACGCTATTAGGACAACTTAAGCCATTGATAAGGGTCTTGGAAAGGTCAGAAATGTCATGGTAGGTGCAAATGACAATTTGGGACCTACCATTTTTTTTACTAACTTTTGAAATCCATTTGTTTTGTGTAGTTACATATATGGAGAACTATTTATTTGTTTTAACTTGGGTGCATTTAATTTTGGGGCTAGGTGGACAAAAGCTTCCTATTGGACAATAAGTTTTAGTTGTTGATAAGGTGAGAATATATGTTAACTGAATGGCATATTGGAAAAGTTTGTGGGCATATTTTTGGAAAATCATTATTTGTGTAAGGTAATGAAGGTGAATTTCATACGTTATTTTTGGTGTTCAAATTCATGCAATTGCCACAAGTATATTCACTAAATTATGATTTTGTAATGTAAGTATTTTAGTGAATGTTGCTCCTTCAAAAACACATTTGTGTGCAATCATAAGGTTTTCTAAATTTTTTGCCTAAGGGGTGCATGGTAACATTGTTCATGATTAGGCATGTTTAATAACATGTGCCTACACATCATTTGGATTTTTGAGTGCAATTTGTTCAAAGGTAGTGAAGCCATGGGTTATATGTATTGTTTTGCTTGAAGTGTTACATTACACTAATCAAGTATGTTTTGAACCCTGGTTAATTGTTTAGTGTAACCATGGCATAAATGTTGGACCACTTGATTATGTTTTCGTTCACCTTTTTTTTGTGGTAATCCGTAATTTGCTACATTTCAATATTCATTGTCAAATGTTTTACAAGAGGTAGAATTTTAAAATACATTGAACTTGCATTATATTCTAGGATAGGTTTGATTATTTTATTTCTTTCAATATTGAATTGCCAATGTTTTGAGTGTTCACCATTATGTTTTGATGTGTAGGCAATAGATTTAAGAGATTTCTAAAACAACCATAAGTAATTATGATTGGCACAATTGAACTCATATCTACCAAATGGTAAAAAAATCATGGACCATGGCCCCTACTCAAATAGAATTTTAGGTTTTTATAAGAACATGTGTTATGATGCTCCAAGTTATTGAATAGTAGGAATCAAGATAGCTTTGTTGTATACAATATGTTGTTTTATGCCCATATGGAAATTGGGTACCAAATCTTGGAGCATCCTGGCCTTGTGGCTAAGGTATGGCAACAAATTTGCTTGATGTGTATTGAAAGGGAAAAATGACTATATAAGGTGTTGTGGCAATAGTTATTTGATTGTTTATAAATTTTTCAGGTTAAACTAGGTGAGGCAAGCACGAAAGTGGATACACCTCCTCCATTCATGGCATAATCACAACCTTCATACAAGTAATCAATATTGCATGAATTGGAGAGCTTTTCATACTTGTTAATCATCATTTTTCTTGACTGATTAAAAGCATTCGGAGGATGTTTATGTTTTCACCCACTTTCACTTGCTATTTTTTTCCTTTTCTAATTATTTCATAAGCTTGCATAGGTTGTTTGGTTCGTGACTAGAATAGTAGGATCAATTTGTATATCGCAGTGGACGACCAACTTTGAAACTCCTACACTAGTGGAATTATCCTAATTATTAATATCAAATCTATTTGGAACCATTGGGTTTAGGTACTTGACTTTGGTCAAGGATAGGATAGTTGAAGAAAGCTAAGTTGATGGGTGTGGTGAAATAGGCAAAAGTATGTTCATCAACAAAAATAAAAATATTGCAGTAGTTTAATCAACGCACACTCAATCATTTAACATGTCTTTACTTTTACTACTCCTTGAGTTATGAGCACACCAATTCTATTGTTGATATTCAAGGGTAAAGTTTCTAATCATTAAGGCAACAAACAACAAATATGTAGTATGCTTTTGGAATTTTGGAGTTCATCCTTTATCAAGATTTGATTTGTGTTTACTAATTGACAAATAAATTTCTTAAGTGTTTTTTTGGGTATTAGGACATTGCTTGCCTTGCATTGGGCAACAACTCTCCAACATGATGAATTAGGGTAGGTGTGTTTGCCTTTATGAACTTTTGTATCAATGCATGTATGTGCATTACATCCTTATGAGTGCAACACGATGTTAATGTATTGATTCAATGTTTGTAATTGTGGAATAGAGTTATTAGCCTTCCTAGTTTCCCAAGATGCAAAGCTTGAATATGATATTAAGCTTTTCATGCAATTGGCATGTCAAGACAAGATGATTGCATCACAGTAAATTTTGGTAGAATTGTAAGCTTATGCAACAATAGAATGTGGTCAATATCTTGTTTTTGGTTGTGTATTCTATATTGGGGCATTTTATTAAAGAACATGCATGGATTACCAATTGAAGTTATTTTGTGGTTGGAGTAGTCCAAACTTTACCAAATTTGTTGTTATGGAATTATTTGACCTACAACCTATATGACCACATAAATAAACTTCGATCAAAGACCTTACGTTACAATTTTCACTCCAATCAATAGGTATTAGGGTTTGGCATATGAACATATGAAGATGATGAAATTGGCAATTTTGGCTTTGTGTAGTTGTGACAATATTTGTATTACTTGGGGAGAATTCAAACCATTCAACTTGAGTACATTGCTGCTAAGGAATGTTTGTTACAAACTACCCACAAGACTCCATCAAGATGCCACAAGTTTTCAAATCCAATGTATATGGCAAGTGGGAAACTATTGTTCATTTTCTTTTAAAGGAGATTTCAAAATGCACAACTTTCATGGAAGAGGGGATGCGCAAAGTTCTCCTACCCTACTTTGAGCTCACCAATGTATGTGTGTCAATCCATGGCCATGAACAATTTTCTTCATTTTTTGGTTGACTAGGCTTTTCCTTCTCTCAAGATGTTGACTTCAAATGTAACCTTTGGAATGGGTTTCACTATAAGATGTGCATATTGGAGATCTGGAGTTTTTCTATGCAGTTGTTGATAAGAATGCAAGTGTGTTTTATGTTGACAAAACTCACAATTTGATTGTGTACCTATGAGATAATGTCATCAAGACTTGCCTTCACAACATTAATATCTAATATTCCCATATCTCATTGAGGGATGTTGCATCAAAATTACATTTAAATTCAACTATTGTTATTGTTGATGCCAAGAGTATTGTTACAAAAGCCATTCAAGATGGAGGCAATGATGCTAGTGTTGATCACAATAAAGGTTGGATGCAATCAAAGGAGACTGGTGATATATATTCGACACAGGTTAAAAATCTTTAGAAAAAATTGGGGTCGATGGGTAATCATTTATGAGGAGTTGCCATTTTAAATGACCTTCAACACAGGGAATGTCTCTAAATGTTAGGTGGCTTTTGATTTAGCATTGTAGCATTTTTTCAACAATCTGAAATTTCCAAGAGCCTCAATAAGCATTCCATTTTCCCATTGCATTTTGTCTCAATATTCATAATGAAGTTGTGAAGGCCTTGAGGTTCTCACCATATGCTCATAAGAAAGAGCTTGAGAGTGCCAAGAAATGGCATGAACATCAACAACAAGAACTGGAACTTGCAAAACATAATGCTAAGAAGATGATGATAAGTTTTAGACCTTTATGAACTTTCTCTTGGAAGCAATTGTTGTTATTTTTGTTGTGATGAAAAATCTCCTCCTATTGTTGTACATCCACAAAAATTCAATTATGAGTTTTGTTTATGCCCTACAATTTTGCCACAAAAGACTATCAAATGTAAAGGTAGGACATTTTGTAAGAGGGGTTTCTTTACTTGGCAAACACTATTATGTTACACTTCTCTTTTTGTATGTTATTTGCAAGTTAGTGGTTCTTCGTGGGTGTAGATTATGTGTTTGCCATCAATCCTTTCTTGCTAGTTCTCATGTAATGCAAGAGACATTTACATTATTGCTTGTGTAATATGGTTTGAATTTTCTCAGAAAACCCAAGAATGTGGTTCTCGTAAGATTGTTTCTTTCAAAATGATAGCTAATATCATGACTAGAAGTCTTCTTGTTGTTTTTGAAAAGGTGACAATATGCAAGTTTTTGTACAATTTTTGTCCTTAGGGGAACATATTATGGGATACTTTCTCTACTTTGAATGTCTAGTTCTGGTCAAGTTGATGGGGGAGTGATAGCTCTATATATTGGTAGGTAATGAAAGTGATGATGCAATCCATATTTGTGATTGATAGTCACAAGGATCATGCTCTTTAATTCTTTTTTGTTTCATATTCTTTGGTTGATTTAGGTGGAACTAGCACAATTGATCTTGTCCAAGTGTGTCCGAGGTAAATGTGTTTGTGAAGTTTTTTTTTCCAATGTCATTGAATCACATTATTGTATTTGGTTATATTTCAGACTAAGAATTGGGCGAATCCCTTTCAATGAACATTATATGACAAAAGTTGTAGGTTTTGAAAGTTATTTGGCATAACGTCTTCAATAGGATGTGTAATTGTTTATGTTAAGTTCATGTCTCATTTGCTCTTTGAAACTGCTATTTCTAGTTGTTTTTAATAGGTTAGTTTAAATTGACAGTAAGTGATTTTCATGATTGAGACTATTGTTCATAGTGTGCAAGCATTATGTGAATATGAATAGACTAGGTGATGGTGATAATAGCTATGATGGGATGAGTGACTATGCAATAAAGGTCTCCAAAATTGAGGCTTTAAAGAAAACATTGAATCAACATAATTCTCAAAGGGGCTATGGGTTTGGAACTAGCCATTTTTCCTTTCAGAAAATTTTGACAACTTGAGAACAATCAACACTTGAAGTAATGTATTTTCTTTTATTAGCCATATATCTCACATCTCTGAACAAATGCTAGATTTTTTGTATAGTAGGATTGTATTGTATACATAACATAATAATTAACATAGTTATTATGTGTCCTAGTTAGCCTCATGAGTCCTTGAAATGGAGTCTAGTCCACTTTAATTAGCCTCATTAATCCTCTTTTATGGATTGTAATCTCAAGGGTCCCACAAAATTCACTTCATGGATTGTAGTCCATTATCATGGACCCTAAAGTCCTTTTTCATGCACTATAGTGGATTACCATCCACAAATTGCATAACTAGCTGGTTAGGTCTATAAAATTGCATTGCAATTACAAAAGAAAAAGAAGGAAAATGTAATTTGGAATTAGATTGTAATTTGTAATTAGCTTCTTTTTGTGTCCAATTCAATCTCCCTAGATTCACATCTAACCATAGTATTGAATGCAAACTACATCCATCAGCACAAATGGCCAACTAAGTTCACAAAAGAGAATGAATAATGTTAAATTTGTTCCACAAATTCTTATTTAGGAACAAATTCATGTATACCCAAACTTATACAACTTCCTTGATAAACCTTTGTTTACCTTAATCAAACTATGCACAACCCATGTCCATTTTTGTACATGATCTAAGTAATGCTTTGAACTTTGGCATGATGATTCATGTAATGAACTTCACAACCATTTTCATTTTGAAAATAACACTAAACCAAGGTCCTATAAAATTCAATACTAAAACTTGATAATCTCCATTGTTTGTATAAATTTGAAATATTTTTCAAAATGTTCTGTAATTGTTAATACTATAACAACATCAAAGCAAGAAGAGATCCAGGAGTAGAAAACATGAAATTGGTTTCCTCATTATTGCCATTGTCATAACCAACATGTAAAGATCATGCCCTTATCCTTGCAATTAGTTACACAAAATATACATAAAAGCTTTCCTTTAATTTAAAAAAATCCAAAAGGCAACAACCCTTCACCAAATAGATTCCATCAAGTTCTTGATATGGTGCCACAACACATCAATGAAAAAGCATTAATGGAAAATCCAAGCAAACATACAAATGTACAAAGTTTTCCAATATTTTTAAAATGTACAATTACCTAAATGCAAGTTTGAACATGTGTTGTACATTGTTTGCCCAATTAAAGAATTAACTTAAATTCTAGAAACTCGGTGAGGAGTTGAACTTCATACACAACCCATTGGTGTTGAATTACACTACATTTCATGTCACACATAGGTTAGTATAAACATCATGTTTCCCACAAACCATTTTATAGTACTTTGCAAATTAGGATCAATCATCAACATCTAAAATAGCCAAAATAGACTTTATGACATGTTTTGCATAAGCTAGTAATTCATATACATGATTGTTACCACGAACACAATGGTGTTTTGGGAGCATTGGGAATTTGATAGCTCGTACGAAATGAAAATAAATAAACACAATTTGAGATGCCTCCGATAAAACATAAAAGTTTTTAGTTATGCCCCATTTTCGATAATAGGTACTTGCAATTACATCATTACCAACCTCATATGAAGAACCCCACACATCAATAAAATCATTTTTAACTTTATGAAGAGGCCTTGAGCATTTGATAATCCAAAACTCTTAGCCTTCATCATTATCAATAGTTGCATTGATAGCAAAATTATATCATATTTCCAAACAAGCAACAAGTGCATCTCCATCCTCACCATAATCCCAATTAACATTTTCTTCTTCCATAATAGATCACACAAAACAAGTATCGGCAAGCTTTAATGTTTCTAGCTTCCATTCCCTTGTCCATTTAACATATAAACATGCAAACCATTCTCTCTCCATGCAAAAACAAAAAAAACATGACAAGTTTTTAATCATTAGTTTAATCACATCATATTGATTCAAGGCACATACAAAATGCATTTTCTGGGTGCCAGGAATGGGATGACAAGCATAAGTAGTGTTTCAATCAACATCATCATCACCTATGAGCCAAAACAACCTTTTTACTGGCTTGTAGTGTCCAATTTACTTAAGGTTTTTGGCCTTTCAGATAATCTTTCACATAGGAAACTTATAACATTTGTTACATTTCGTAAAGGCACCCCATGAGCATTCAATTGTTCTTGTTGCAAAAATCGTTTGATGACAACCCCAACTCTGTCATGAACTCCTTTCCCACGTCCAGTTTCGAAAAATGACTAAATCATTGCACAACCACCTGTCAAATTAAGAAAATGTCCCACAAAATACCAAGGCTTATGCGATTTGAATTGGCCTACACAACATTTGACCAAACAAAGTGAGTAGAAAGGGCATATCCTTCCTCAACCATGTAATTCCAATGCTTTTGTAAGCACAATTCACTACTACAAAAATGGGGTGTAGTTCACTAGCCTAAATCACTATAGGACCTTAAAAGTGAAATTAGTTCACTACATTTTAATGATTTCACCCTAGTTAAAGTTATTTCATTATAATATCACTATGTAAACATCGTGTTTCACTACTAGTTGACATAATTCACTATTATAATTTACTATGGTAAATATGATTTTTATGTTGTTGTTTTAAATACTTGTGCTATTTTATGATATACCCTATATTAATTTAGGCTACCTTAGTTATTTTAATTTATACCCTAAGTTATTATAGGTTATTATAAATTATTATACCCTAAACTATTAATCCAAAAAGGAGTGGGATTTGTACTAGTAGGATTTGTAGTAGTAAAATTTGTAATAATAAAACCATAGATATGGAAATTGTAGGTACAATCAAAGCCATCAATAACCTTTTGCATGTTGTTGAAAGTTGTTGAAAGTTCATCAATTTCAACATGATAAATGCAACATGTGTTTCAATCTTTCATTTTTCGCACAAAAAATGGCCTAACTCTTTCAAACATACACTGTCTAATTATAATAGTAGGGTGCACAACATGAAATCTTAAAAAGAATCTAGTTTATACATGAAAATTGAAAGATTTTAGTCTATAATTCATAAAAGTCCTCAAAGAACACATAAGTCCAAAATTAAGTCCATAGATGTACATTCTAGCAAACAATAGTCCAACATGCAATCCATACATCCCTACAGGGCACCTTTAGACCATAGATTAATTGGTCAAATAAACATAAGTCTAACTAAGCTCCAAATTCATTAATGACATTGTTATTCCCATCTTGAACATTAGGATGAAGAATTTGAACGTTGTTTATTTAGGTAAACACACACCATACATGTGATCTGTACAGTCTAACCTAACATAACACAAAAACATGCCTTGATGTCCCAAGGCATCCAACTTAGAACACAAATGAATATAATGTATACCATTTAAAAATTCACAAATTCAAATAAAAAAAACATGAATCTAAGTCTATAGTTCATGAAACATCTTCAAAGAACATAGAAGTCCAAATTAAGTACATAGATGTACATCATAATAAACATGTTTAACATGCAGTCCATAAATCCCACCTATAAATAACCTTTAAACAATAAACTAATTAGTCAAATAAATAGAAGTCTAACAAAGTTCCAAATTCATGAATGACATTAATATTCCCATCTTGAACATATCAACAAAAAGAATTTGAGTGTTATTTTTTTATAAATACACAACACATGTGACTTGTACGTTTTAGCAATTTGTACAAGAATGTGTTTTAATGTCCATAAGGCATCCAACTTAGAGCACAAAGGAATACCATTTTGAAATTCACAAATTCAACTGAAAATAAACATGAATTCAATTCTATAGTTCATAAAACATCCTTAAAAAACACAAATCCAAAATTAAATCCATAGATGTACGTACATTACAGTAAATAATAGTCTAGCAAGTAGTCCATAAGTTGACCTTACTATAAGGCACCTTTAAACCAAAAATTAATTAGTCATCTAAGTTCCAAATTCATGCACGATGTTGATATTCCCATTTTGAACATCAACAAAAATAATTTGAGTGTTGTTTGGTCATATAAATACACACCAGTGTGTTTGATGTCCACAAGGCATCTAGCTTAGAGCACACATGAATACCACCTTGAAACACACAAATTTAACTTGAAAACAAACATTAGTCCAAGTTTTTAATTCGTAAAACTTCTTCAAAGAACACAAAAGTTCAAAATTAAGTGTATATATGTACATTATAACACATTGCAATTTAACAAATAGTCCTTATAAGGACATCCATAAAACACACATAACTCCTTACAAAGCCCCCTTAAACCACACATTAGTCCAACATAGAGTCCATGAGGCATCCTCAAAGCACACATAAGTCCACAAGGTATTTTAATAGCACACATATGAGTTTAATAGTGTCACAACCCTAGCCTTGGGCTCGCGACCAAGGCAAGGACTTGCAAGAGTGCAAGACAAGAGGGAGGCCCGGGAGGCACATCTTATACTTCCGGGAGTGCAGGAGAGTGTGAGAGAATGAGCCCTCACACTCCCAAATGAACTCCCACTTGAGGAGTTGGAGTCCCGATGGACTCCCAAATCTTCAAGGAGCAATTGTAAGGATCAAAACCCATTGGATTGAATAGTTCTTTATATAATTGGAAAGCTATTGAAATGTAGATGTCTAAAATGGTCTCGCATGACCCATTTGGACATTTGAAACACAAGTTATGGCCAAAAGAAAGGCTGGGAATCGACCACTAAAATCGGGAATCGACCCAATTTCCTTGCTTGCAAGTGGCGTGCGACTTACCATTGAAAAGCTCTCAACGAGGGCTACAACTTTTCTTTAAACTTCATTTCAATCAGAGGTCTGCACACAAAGTTGTGGGGCTCCAAAATTACGAGAATCCCAACTTTGGGAATTTCGGGACTTCCATTTGGGAGTCTTGGGACAAAATGCCATTTGGATGTGGGCCTCATGGATAGGCATAGAGTATACTATAAGGGGGAAGGTGGTGGCTTCCCCCAAATCCGGGCCGTGGTGAGTCCTGTGAGTTCGAGTTTGCTCGTGGTGAGTCCTAGCACTAAAAGTGCTTCAACTATGCACTAACCAACTTGTTGTTTAATTTTGTGTAGGTCTGTGTGAGTGATTAGTTACTTGTCATTCTTCCTAATCCCATCTTGGAGCTCTAGCACGCCCTTTACCCCCAAAGTGCTGCGAGCCAAGGAACGTGCCCCAACTCCTTGCTCTTTCGTTGTTTTCATTTCACACTCACCTTTGAGTTTATCAAGGAACTTGGGGGCATGTCAAACATCATGTTACAAAGTATTACAAGGCCCACAAAAATCCGTAAGGTACATAGATTGACCATTAGAAATCCAAACAAAATTTCAAGACCACTAATAAACTCTAGCAAGTTCACAATTTCCACCATATGGTAGTTCAATGTCTATTTTAAAGTAGAAAACTCCATGATAGTTTTCTAGAATTCTCATGGAGTTTCAATATTAAAGTAGGCATTGAAACTCATGGAATAACTTTAGATCTAAATTGTAACAAACAATTATGAGTTCACAAAGTTTTTGCCACCATTGCAACTCATGGATCATTCAAACTATAGGAGTTCATGTAACTTCAAATCTAAATTGTAACAAATAGGTATTCATAAAATTTTTGCCACCATTGCAATTCATGGGTCGTTCAAATTACAAGAGTTTTGTAACTTCAAATTTGAATTGTAACAAAATAGGTACTCACAGAATTTTTGTCAACAGGTCTAAATTGTAACAGAATAAATACTCACAAAGTTTTTGTCAGCATTGCAATTCATGGATCATTTAAACTACATGAGTTCATGTAATTTCATATATGAACTATAACAAAAAAATTAATTCATGGAGTTTTTGTCACCATTGCAACTCATGGATCATTCAAATTATAGGAGTTCATGTAACTTCAAATCTAAATTGTAACAAATAGGTATTCATAAAATTTCTGCCACCATTGCAATTCATGGGTCATTCAAATTACAAGAGTTTTGTAACTTCAAATTTGAATTGTAACAAAATAGGTACTCACAGAATTTTTGTCAACAAGTCTAAATTGTAACAGAATAAATACTCACAAAGTTTTTGTCAGCATTGCAATTCATGGATCATTTAAACTACATGAGTTCATGTAATTTCATATATGAACTGTAACAAAAAAACAATTCATGGAGTTTTTGTCACCATTACAACTCATGGATCATTCAAACCACACAACTTATATAAAGATCAAGATCATAAAACAATCCACCAATTGAGTCCTTCATGCCCAATGTAAAATTTCAACAGTGGGCATCAAATTTTGCGAAGATTAATAAGTTATAATTGAACCACAAAATTTTAGAAGAAAACTACCAAGTACTTGGGTTTCCATTAAATAATGGGTTGGCTTCATTTCCTATTATTTAGGGCCAACCTTTGATCATGTGACATCCTTTTTATTTGGGCTCACCTTGGTTTGAGTAATCCACCAAGAAATAATGTAGTTGTGAACCTCTATGGATACTACATCAACCCGCACCTTCCACACCCTTAATATCCATAATTCATGGCCTTCCTTGTTAGCTAATTGTTGTTGAAACTTGGTAGTTCTTCTTAGTCTTTGATGTATTCCAAAAACTTTAGTAACATTTTGAGTGTTTCTTTCACTGACATTAAGTGTAGTTGCTATTAACAAAACCTTTTTGTTCACCAATGACATGTTAAATTGCACCAACTTGTTTGCATCTATTGACATATTCAAACCTAACAAAACCTTTTGCTGTGCTTTAACAATATGTGCAGGTAAAACATAATTGGGAGGGTAGTGGCTCAACCTTAGATATGACAAAACCTTCTCCATTACCTTTCATGCATTTCGGCCCAGGATAAGGATGCATAATAATGAAAATGTAATCAACTATTTGAAATGCCATCCTTCATAAGTCTCTATCTCGCATCACTTGTTCAATGTCATCGAATGCATCCAACATAAATTACATGTGTAGTTTTTGTTCTTTCTTTTTCCCACAGCACTTCGTTTGTCAAGCATTTTGGGCAACCTTCCTTGCTGCATTTCCATCATCACTTGCACATTGCAAATCAATAATTTTTTGCTACAAAACAAAAAGTTTAAGTTGCAATGTAACAATTTTAGGTTCCAATGTGCGTCTTGCCTTATCAATAGGACCTGGTTCAATGATCCCTTTTCTTTGTTTTTGATTTCGTTTGGAACCCATTACTTTCTTGGGTGAGAATCTTATCCTTGAATATGTAAAAACAAAGGCTTTAGTTTGCAATGTTATGATGATATAAAAAGGAAATGACAAAATGCTTGGCAAATGGTCAAGTAATTTACAAAATGAAGATAAAAGATTTGTTGTAAATATAGTGTGTTTGTAAACTTAGCGTTAGGTGGAACTTGAGCAAAAAGAAAGCAATGCCATTAGATGTGACCAAAAATAATGCAAAACAAAAAAATGCATTAAAACCCTAAATTCGTGGCAATGAGCGAATGTTTGAATGGTAAACCCTAAACTTGCGACAAACGGGTGAATGCTTGAGCGCTAAAACCTAAACCTAGCCTAGTTTTAAAAAATGATATCTTTATGACATCATTTAGTCAATATGACATCACACCAAGTTGAATTGATCAAGCAAGTGCCCACTTTTGGCACATAGTTGGAATGGACTTGGGAGCTTGAACAATCCATCAAACCTACATTTTGGTTGTGTTTCATCTAAAAATAATGATAGGTAATTTTGTATCTATTTTTCCTCATGTGTTTTGTCAAAAAAACCATTAAAAAAGATGATGTTTTCTATAAGATATGGATTCCCAATAACTCAAATGAGATAATATTGAACCTCAAAAATTCAGAATTTCTTCTATTGAAAAAATTTCAATGCACATCACTCTTAAACACTTCATTTAAATTTTTTCTATTTTTTATCAAAAAAAATTGACACCATTTTAGTACACTTTTTGAGTCCACATGCAAAATATGTCTATGTGACAAATGCAATGTTGTAATTTCAAAAGTTCACTATGGTATCCACTTTTTAAAAAATTCATCCATATTTTGTGTGTGATTCCCATTGATGTCTATTATAACATGGTTAATTAAAAATTAAAAATTATTAATGTTAATATGATTTTACATGGTACTCTCATGTTGTAGTCCACAAAAAAACTACAACTGTGATGGTCCATTTTGTCCCCCTAATTGTGCTTTTGCATGTTTACATGATGATGAACAAGGGGAGACCACACTTAATCTTTTGGATTATTAGTTTGGGGAACATTTATGATTTCAAGTTGGGTGGAAGTTTGTTACTACTATTATTAGCACATTGAAGAGTTGTTAGTAATGTGACTATCGTCCATATAATGGATTTTGAAATAATTTGCACTTAGACCCAAGGAGCTTTTGAACGTTGTTCAATGTCATTCAATTGAAGAAAGCACGTGCAATTTCATCTTTGAACCAAAGCAAAAACAATTATGAATTGGATGATTTGAAAATCTTTTACGTACCCCAATTCACACCATGTAATCTTATGCACCTCGTGTTCTAACATGTTTTGTTTATGGTCAAAATGTTTTAAAATTATTTATGATAAATTAAAAAATGATTAAAGGATTTTATTAACTTTCAACAATGTTTTTTTGTTATTACAATGCAATCAACCTCTATTTATGCTAATAACATTTCAAAACATGTGCATTATAATGTTTGACCTTCTTATAGAAAAGTTTTCACAAAAGTGTATATGTAAGTGCATAGAATTGGGTTCTTGTATTTGAATCTAACAACCATTTCAAGTTAAACAAATGAAAATCTCAAGCTTTTTTGTGCTTTTTCACTACTACAAAATGTGGGTGTAGTTCATTAGTCCCTGTTCACTAGGCCAGTGTATTCACTGCTTCCTGACTAGGTTTCATTCACTATAACCAGAGAATTTTCCCATAATCTAGTGAAATCATTTGTTGTTTAGGGACACTTTTTGTTGTAGTACAAAAGGTTTTTTCTTTCAAAATTTCCCCAATATTTTGCTTTATATAATGTGGAATTTATCCTTTTTAATTCCAAAATTAATAACTAATTAAAATAAAAGAGAAGGTCATTGCTTGGACAACAGTCATGACCTTTTCAACCATCGAACATCAAAGTGAAAAACACATCTTAAATTGATGATTAACTCGTGGGCTTTAGGGTCTTTGTGTTCTTGTAGATTTTTCCTTTTAAAACTTGAATTTCCTTTCATTTTTTTTCTTGAAAATTGTAGTGTCTAATGTAAAACTTAATCTACAATTTCACCTTGATGTTTGTATCCATCCATCATAACAAAAAAAACCAATGGGTGTAATAAAAGTGGTGAAGAACATGACAAGTGCACCATTGAATCCTTTTAGAATTGTTTAAATATTATTTGGTATTTAATCACTTGCATGTCACATGTTGTCACATAGATGAAAATCTCACAACATGGTGGTTAGTGAAATAAGGTGTGGGAATGTGTGGAACAACTCAAAACATGTGGGACATGGAATAGACTTGATGCTTGTACTTATAATACAATTGTGTTATTTAATTCAAGATGACCCAAATAATTATGTCATGAGTGTTATAAATCCATCCACTCATAAGATGGAGGTAAATACTAATGCAGTTGAATTTGAATTTTTGTAGTAAAAAAGATTTATATGTTCGGTTGGATTTGCAAGTGCAAAATGATCATTTGGATTATTGTTTTCCCCCATTAGAAGTTGATTATTCTATTATGGTAACCATTTTTTCTTTGAGTTTTTTCCTTCTTCATTGTATGTTGTGGTCTTATATGATCTATGGCTTGTGAGCTTCAAGGACTGTGTTTTTCCACAAATGTTCTTCACCTTGAACATCATTTTCTATTTTTTTATTTTTTGGTTTGGAATGTGTGTTGAATATCTATCAATTTCCAATCTTCTAAGTGTTGGGAATTCGAATGTGGAGTATACACCTTATGTGTCACCTATTGCTACATGTTCAAAAGAAAATGAAAACATTGATCAGTAGCTAAACATACCAAGTCATGGAGTATGCATTTAAAAAACCAACAACCATGGCAATTGGGGCTTGTAGAAAGCTTTCATACAAAAGAAGAAAAACCCACAAGCTTTTCCATGGCATGTTGGTCACTATACTAAATTGTAATTGATTGTTTTTGGTGATATACAAAAAAAAGGTGTTGGTATCTCATGAAAGGGCTTTGTATCAATCTTGTGAAAGATTGTGACTACCCACCAAATTATGGCATCATATTTTTACAAAAAAAAAATCATATTTGAAGAAAAAGAGCACACATTAGATTACTTAGTTTTGAATGGTGACGACAACTTCATGCTACTGTCGCAATCCCACTTTGAGGGAAATGCGAGGTCGCCACTCACATCCTCAAAAATGGGACTTGAGAGTCCTCCGGGACTTTCAAAAACTCAGAGCACAATTTCAGGGGTCAAAACACCTTGCATTGAGGTGTTCTTTATACCGTTGGAAAGGTCTTGAAATGTAGATGTCTAAAGTGGCCTCACATGAACCATTTAAACATCTGCAGCACAAGTTATGGTCGAAAGAAGGGCCGGGAGTCAAACTGGCAGTTTGACTGCCGACCACTAAAAGTCAGGAATCGACCCGATCCTGGTGCGTGCAGGTGAAATGCGACACACCATTGGAAAGTTCTTGAGGAAAGTTACAACTTTGTTTTAGACTTTGTCTCGATTCGAGCTTGGGGCAAGAAGTTATGAACGTCCAAAGTCCCGGGAGTCAAAACCGGGATAATTTCGGGACTCCACTTTGGGAGTCCTGGGAAAAAGTGCCATTCGGATGTAAGTGTGGTGGCGAGACGTAGAGAATACTATATGGGGGAAGGTGGTGGCTTCCCCCGAATCTGGGCCGTGGTGAGTCAAGTGAGTCCAAGGTTGCCCGTGGCTAGTCCCAACACCAAAAGTGTGCAGAATGAGTTTTAACCAACTTGTTGGTTGGATTTGGATGCAGGACCGAATAACTAAATAGCTTGTCCCTCTTCCTAGTATAATCCCGGAGCTTTCAGCATGCCCCTCTCACCCTCTTTAATGCTAAACGTTGGGAGCGTGCCCCGAGTCCTTCCCAATTCCACAACTTGAGCAAATTAGTCCCAACTAGGGACTATCCAAGGACTTAGGAACACGTCAGCTACCATCACCCAAAGGACAAACACCCCTTAAAATAAGAAAAGTCCACACTAAAAATATCCTTTAAGGACCAAAGGATTTGAGATTATGAAACCTTGCAAACTTGATGAAAATATTAGAACTCTAGCAACCTAGAACTTTGTTAGTGTAATTTCATCTTCTACCCCCTTTGATCCTAACATTCTTCTTTATGTGCATCCTTGTAGCCCCAAAAATTTCAAAATGCTTTATTTTTTTTGTTTATTTTGTCAATTTGGATCATTTAAAAATTCTTTCACCCCTTTTAATCATAATATTCCTCTTGATGTGCATCCTTGTACCTTCCAAAATTGGAAAAAGGATGTCTTTCTTTGTCCATTCCTTTTGTTTGGATCACTTTATTTTTCTTCCAACCTATACATGAGTTAATTATGAATGAAATTGATTGTAACATTTAGCTGATAATCAAAGGATTCTTTAACACTTTTTATTTAAAAATTTAAACCACCTAGCTAAGTGAAAAGTGAAAAACAATTCAACAACTTTCACTTTTGCATTGTGCAAAAAAAGAAGTTAAAATGACGACTAGTTTAAATCTTTAGTTTGAAGACATGTAATTGCAATTTTTGTTGCATTTTGCATGCATTATTTTGGAACAAAAAAACTTCAAACAACCAACTTTCAATGACACGACCTTTTCAAATCGAGGAAAGGTAGATGAAGCATGAAATAAAAACTTCACATTTAATGTAAATCAATGACAAAACAAACATAACTGTGACAAATTGAAACAAAAAGACAAACCTTAACACTTATTGCAAAATTTGGGAAGAATTTTGAATCCATACATCCCAAATGACACCTCTATTGCAAAAGATGAAAAACTCTATTTGAAAGTTTATAATATGAAACTTTAGGACACCACCAAAAGAATCAAAACAACAAAAAGATCTAGAACTTCAGATTGAATTCAATAGTCAAGTTAAATTGGGAGCTTTGGAATGTCAGGGCAAGAGTTGTTGACAAAACATGTCCTCATGTCCTACACCTTCATGTCTTAAAACATATCCTTATATCCTTGGGCCTTATGTCTTAGGACATCTTGTCATGTCCCTAGGCCCTCAGAACAAGGAAATTTTTACAAGGCTTTGTGTAAGTGTCCCTCAATTCACAAGTTCTAGGCCTTCATGTCCTAGGGCTTTCAATCCTCATGTCCTAAGGCCTCAAACCAAACCTTAAGTTTTTAGGCTTGGAAAGAGTGGATAAGTAAAGTCTTGGGGTATGCAGGCCAGTGTCCTGAGTCACAGATCCTTGCCTTCTTGGATGACTTAATATGGCTATGTCTTGGGCTTAAGGTGCATTCACACTTGGTGTTAGGCACTTTAGTGTTGAGACCACTAACACCATGCTAGTCATTTAGGACTTACACCTAATTACCAACATTTTATGTTATGTTAACATTCACTTAACATTAAGTTATCAACCATTTAACATTGGGTGCCACTTAGGACGCCACCTAGATTTTCATTTAACACTGACTTAACATCAAGTGTGAATGCACCATTAGACATACATCTTGGGCTAATGTCTCATGCATTAGTCTAAGACAACTGAGACTGGTGTGGATTCTTTGTATTCAGTGACCAGGCGTCAAGAAAACAGGGACATGGGGGACAGATGTAGCTTTGCTGAGGCCAAAGCAAATGAAAGCTTCACAAAATTGATGCCACCTGCCCCCACGCCTTTCTTCGCTACCTTCTTCCCCATTGTTATGTGCTTTAGTGACATGTGTTGTGGTGATTTTATTTGCCCTTAAGACAAGCGGTGGATTTTTCCTTTGTATTTTCAGGACGTTCCCTGACCCTACCGAATTTTGCAGTAATTGAAAAGTGTACCTTCCGAAATGTGGACGGAAGGCCCAGTACAGCCTGTTCAGGGGCTGTACTGGGCCTTCCGTCCACATTTCGGAAGGTACATTTTTCAAACTCAGTAATCTATCTTTTGCCTATTTGCATCGTTTTTCAAGTTTGATCAGCTTTTGTCTTAATCCATACGGGGAAGCGGAAAGAAAAATTACCGCTGGTCTTTACGCAGGGGAAAGGTCTGAAAATAGATCCTTCCGGATTTGAGATCCCGGCCCGAGAAGGGTCTATTTTCAGGCCCTTCTCCTATACTCGTACTTCTTGCGCATGAATGGGTTCCGATCCCTGCCTTGTTTATATGCCAGGGATTTTTCTTCTTTTCTACTCTTTGCTGCTGGCACACTAATAACTACTCCACCTACCCCCCCAATCTCTCTCTGCCATGCTCCACCAATTGGTTTTGTTATTGGGTGGCTAAATTCTTTTTCGAAGAGGCTGAGAAAATTATGCTGTTTTTAGGTTCTCCAGTCGCCAAATTTCGAAAATCTC
>Ga0116231_10002057_pt1 | contig 42053 bp, 43 predicted proteins | sample S1TSphgellanicum_2_FD_89695 | JGI IMG/M metagenome (GOLD analysis project Ga0116231, IMG submission 89695) | Host-associated microbial communities from peat moss isolated from Minnesota, USA - S1T2_Fd - Sphagnum magellanicum MG | ecosystem: Host-associated > Plants > Peat moss > Unclassified... | reverse complement strand
TTTTTTTTTTTTTGGAAATTTTATTTAGAATATTGTAAATTTTCAATGTTTTTTACATTGCCATAATTTTTTATTATAGTTCAATGGGTGAAAGAGCGAACATCCATTAAACACACTTTTATTAGATATTGACAATTTCAAGGCTTGCATTTGCCGTAATAATAATGGCAATGGATGTCAATTGCGATTTTAACACACAAACTTAATAGATATATTGGTAATTGCAATGATCAGATTGCCCACAAAAACAATTCTGCCAATAATAATAATATGTTGGATGCCAAAGGTATTATTATGATGTATGTGAAAATTGGCTACACCAAAAACCCTAACCATTATGAATAGGGAGGGGGTCTGGATACTGGAACTTATCAACATATAAAAACAAAGAATAATTTTCAACAAATTGATACTTTACAAGTTGAACAACGTTGGGTTATATTTGTTATCTTTGGTCTATTCCCATGGTCAGCTATATGTTGTTATCTCACAGGTCACAAGCAATGCAAACATCAAGATTTTCAGTGGCTAAGGTCCCCATGGATACATGCGGAATGTCATATATAAAAAGGTTTTGGAAATGTAGTTTGTAATTGTAATTTTGTAATATGTACCATCAAATACACACACACCTGTGCATTAGGCACATGGTTCAAACTAGTGTTCTTTAAATAATGGATGTCAATTGATTATGAGCCTTCTTAGCCTTGTGTAATTATTATTGGATATTCATCAAAATATTTATAAACATTGTCAAATGTGTGACCCAATTGATGAAAATTGACCAATAATACATTTTGGGCAAAACACAAGAATTTGTTTTTTAAGAGTTGAAAATTAGGTTCACATTCACTTTCACTATGAGAAATCATGGCCTTTTTTTCGGAAATTTCAAATAATAAAATCCCCCATATAATTCTTTTGGTCCCCATGTTCAATTTGACCAAAGTGCCATTTTGGACAAGTCGTTTTGGACCTGATTGTTTTAACTAGGTCATTTTGGTTGGTTTTTTTAACTAGGTTTTTTTTATTGAACCACTATGACAATAATATAATTTGGGCAATGGCCAGAAATATATATTATTTATAATTTATATAAAAATATCAATTAATTAATTTCCTACCCTACCTTACCTAATTACCTAATTAATAAACCTAACAATTAATTATGCTAAATTTTTATTTATTTATTTACCTACCAACCCTATGTTTTAAGCCTAGGTCAGGCCACTTAGGGTAGGCCAAACCCTTTAATAGGCTTTGCAACATGGGTTACATAATTAGGTCACTTAAGTAACTAAGGTAGCCTAGGTTGCAAGTGTGGGGACTTGAACTCTTCACGTCCACATTGAAAAGTTCTTAATTGTTGTACCACCCCATAAGGTGAATTTTTTTGGACATGTTGTATTAAACATGATTTTGGACTAACATATTATAATCAACTTTTATGAATTTTTTTTTTCAACATATTACATTAAATAAATTTGAAATGTTTTACATTATTTACATAAATAAGTAGGTTAGCCTAGGTATGTAAGAAATATTTATTAATAAATACACATACTTAGGTAACATGTAGTTTACTAAACCTCATAGGTACCTACTAGGTTTATGTTTATACCCACCTAGTAAGCTACTTACACCTATGATAGGCTACATAGGTACCTACTAGCCTATTAAAAGATTTAATTTAGGCATAATAAATAGGTAATTTAACCTATTAAGTAGGTTTAGGTTTAAGCTACCTACTTAATATTAGGTTAAATTACCTACCTAGTAATTTAGGTGGCCTAACCTAGGTTAGCTACATACCTATTTAGCAGGCCTAAGTGCCTTAAGTAGCTTAGATTATGTTATGTACCTAGGTTATCTAGGCCTAGGTTAGCCTACTTACCTTGTAAGCTTAAGTGGCTTAAACTAGCCTACATACCTAAAAACCTAAATGGCTTAGATTAAGTTACCTTGTAAGCTTAAGTGGCCTATGCTATGTTTGTTGTTATTAAGTAAACCTCAATAACTTAGGTTAAACTATCTACCTAATAGACTTGGGTGGCCTAAGCTATTTACTTAATTAATAAAACATGTTACCTACATGATTAATAGGTCTACCTAGTAAGCCTAAGTCACGTAGGATACCTACTTAAAAGGTTTACATTACCTAGTTATAGGCTACTTAGTAGTCCTAAACTATGCCTTAAGTAACCTACTAGATATATAAGTATAGGCTAGGCTACCTAGCTAGGTTACTAGATAGGTTATTACGTAAGAAATAGCCTATTAACCTATAAATTATGTTAGGCTAGACATGTAGTTTAGGCCTAATCTACTAGTTATGTTAGGTTAGGTAGGTAGCCTAGGCTTAACAAGTAGGTTAAGTCATCATATATGGCTCATTTGATTAAGTGTCAAATCATAATGGTTAATTTGACTAAGAGTCAAATCAAGATGGTCAATTTGACTAATTCCTATCCATTCAATATGACCATTTGATTAAGCCATGGCCATTTTGATGGACATTTGTTCATTTTGACCAAATCTTTAGCTTGACACTTGGTCAAAAAAATCACTTTAGTCAAATGTATTAATCAAATGTAACATGTGTTTTTTATGTTCCAAACTTTTAGTCAAAATGAACATACCCTTTGGTCAATGTGAACACTTCAATCAAGTTGACCTTTTGAAAAGCCATGATTTCTTGTAGTGTTTCCTTTTGCAACAATAGATGAAGATGACCTTTTTAGTTACATATTAATTGGAATATTCTCAAGCTAGGAGTCATGTTTATTCAACTTGATGATATGGTTGAAAATTAGTGGTGGCATATGCTAGTTAGTTTAATAACAAGATGGAGGCCAAGTTCAATTCATATGACAAGGAATGCCTTGTCATTGTTTAGGTAGTTTTTTCATTTTGGTGGTATTTTTTTAGCAGTCCATTCACATAGGTTATAGATTGATAAAGATTATTATAGACTTTAATATTTTTTAGGAACTATAAAAAGATTACCAAAAATGGTACTAAAAATCTTTATTAGTTTTCATTCCTGAAAATGTGTACTAAAACCATAGTATTGAAATTTATTACTCAAAGTAGTTCTTTGTATATTTAGTATCAATTATTTTGTAATTTAACACAATTGACTTTAGGTTTCTAAAATGTAAATAAAATTAGATTTTTTTTTTTCTTTCAATTTAGAGATTTGTTTTTGGGGATTTCCTTAACTTTCTAGTGTTACACCATTTGTAATTGTTTTACAAGATTTTCTATGGGAAAATTTGGTAGAGGTAGAGAGGACATTGTTGTTTTACTTATTTAACGTGGAGAGTTTTTGAGTTTTTTTAATCTTTAAAATTGTCTTTCTAAATGTATTATGTGATTTTTGAACTTGTATTTGCTTTCAAAGCTTATGAGATTGATTTTCTAGAAAATATTAATTTCCATTGCCAATTGTTACCTTTTGATGGAAGAATACTAGTAATATATTTGAACTACCTCATCCAACAATTTTGTTCGAAGGTGATTATTTGTCATTTTAAAGTTACAAAAGTGCATGTGTATTTTTTAAACTTATTTAATTTTACTTCAAAACTCAAGAGAATCGGCCTTAACATAGATAATTGGCCTTTAAAATTCCTAAAGTAAATTATCTCACAAGAAAGTTGGCAAGATAGCCCTTTATCCTATAAGACTATGATTTTCACATAGTTCATTAGGCTAGTAGGTTTAATCAAAATGCAAATGGGTTAAATTAGAACCAAAGTTCCAATGAAGAAAATACCATTAAGACTTGTTGGCATGATGATGTGGATTTGGAGGTAGTTATAGGTTGGCATGCCTTTACATATCTATGTGCCTTGTTGGGATGTTGCAAGGATGTATTTTAGACCAAACATGGGTAATGGGCAGTTTCATGATGTAAAGTTGAATTGGAAGGCAATGATGTTTTACATATACATGAAGATGCATATTCACAAGCAAGCAAAATTTCAATTGGATTGATAGTTAAGGAATCTAACCATGTCATGCATGGGGTCAAGTGGTTCAATTGCAAGTGTCATTCAATGCACCTACACCTTAGTTACAACCATTGCCCATCATGGGCTTAGGTGACAATGAAGTTTGGATTTGTTGGTTCATTGAATTTAATAATTTTATATAACTAGTTGTTTTGGTTATGATCAAACATTTCTCGAAGTGATTAGTAGTGTGATTGTCAACTCATAGTAATGAAGGAATTGCATATGCATTTATAGACAAGATGTTTAGTAAATTTGGTAATCTAACTAAAGTACTCATTGACCAAGGTACATAATTTCATGGAAAGTTGTAAGAGTCCCATGTGAGAAAGCATTGATTGGTCATAACACAATTTCACTTGAGATCGTCTTGAAGCAAATATGTTATGTGGACATATGGTGCAAATAATGAAATGAAGTTTATGAAACTATGGACTTCAAAAGGGCCATACTATATATTGAAATTTATAATTACCAAGGTTAATCATGGGATATTGGTGTAATTGGCAAGTTTTTCTTACATTCTTTTCACCATATATTTTATTGTTTGGTCGTGAGCTTGAGCTACTAACTTTAGTCCAACATGATGTGATGGCAATAATTGATTTGGATGATTTGAATGTGGTTTTAGGCATGTAAACAAATAACTTTGTTTTGATGTCTAAGGCTTATGGTTATGGAAAATTTGATAACTGTTTAACATCAAGATACATCATGTTACGCCACTATTTGAGGAGGTGGTTATTGACCTCAAGTTCCTATATTCAAGTTGGGAGATTATGTATACACATAACAAATATACTAACTACATTGGATGTGGTTATAAGACATATTATTTTGTAGGTGCATAAGGTACTGCCTTTCATTTAATATCATTGTTGGAGGGCCAAGATGGTTAAACATGGAAGGACCATGTGTGAAATTGCACATCATGTCATATTTGTAATGTTGATGGTTAAGTTGACCCCTTTTTGGCTATTATCCTTGTTAGCCTTTGGTGTACGTTGTATGAACAATCTTAAAGGGCATTAATTATGTTGGTCATGTGTGATCAATGTTCAAGAGGTTAACATATGAGATGTTTGATGCCAACCTTAAATGAAGTCTTAGTTGGGAAATCATTTTGCTTTCAGTGTGCGACATAAATTTAAGGATTTCTATAGTTAGGTAATAAGGAAGTACCGTAAGTATTTTCCATGATGATGTGCATTTGGTTGAGGATTTGGGGAGATTATTGTTAGGTGACTAACAATGGGGCTCACATTTGCACCCAACTTCTTGGTCTTTCTATTTTAAAATCAAGGTGTTCATTTGTGGTGGATTTACAAGAAGGATTCCTTACAACACTATTTAGCTTAAAGAGACTTTTATACCATGTAAAGGGGCATTTTAGAGATGATGCCCCATTAGGGTGGTTTTTTGTTATTTGTGATGTGTGTGGGTAGACAACAATAATTTTAGGTTCCAACATGGTTGACACATCCCCAAGCTCTTTGATAGATTCAACTACAAGTCTAAGGTGAAAACAACGAAATGATAAGGAATTGGGGTACATTCTTTGGCTCACAACATTTCGGGGGTAGAAGGGCATGTTGAAGCTCCGGGATGGGAACTAAGACAAATGATAAGTGGGTCAATTATTCACATAGACTTACACAAACCAAACAACAATGTGGTTAATGCATAGTTGGAACACTTTTGGTGCACAAATGAGTCACGGGCAAACACAGACTCACAAGACTCATTACGGCTTGGATGTGGGAGAAGCCCTCACCTTCCCTATGGTATTCTTTGTGCTTAGACATGGGGCTTGCACCCAAATGTCATTTTGTCCTAGACTCTGAAGTTGGGAGTCCCTAAATTTTCGAAATTGGGATTATCGTGATTTTGGAGGCCCATAACTTTTAGTGTAGACCTCCGATTGATGTGAAATTTAAAACAAAGTTGTAGCACTCATTGAGAACTTTCCAATGATATATGACACGTCATATGAATGCAAGTAAATCATGGTGATTTCTGACTTTTAATGGTTAAAAATCAAACTGGCAATTTGACTCTTAGCCCTTCTTTTGGCCATAACTTATGTCTTAAGTTCCCAAATGGGTTATGCGAGTTCATTTTAGACATTTAAGTTTTAAAATATTTGAAAATATATAAATAACTTTTCAATCCATTGAGTTTTGACTCCTGCAATCGCTTTTTAAAAATTTGGTAGTCTTTTGAAACTCCAACTCCCAAAGTGGGAGCTCACTTGGGAATGTGGGGGTTCATTCCTTTTCATTCTCCTACATTCCCGAAAGCATAAAATGTGATTCTTGGGCTATACTTTTGACCCACACCTTTGCAAGCTCTTGTTTTGGTCGCAAGCCCAAGGCTAGGGTTGTAATAATGGGAGTGCACAACATGGGAATGAATGTTTATACTATTTACAATTAATGTTAAGGATTTATTAAAAACCAATTTTGCACACACCATTTTGATGAACCTATGATGAAATTTCCAAACATTTCTACCTTGAAAGGGGTTAAAAATTTACATTATTGTAGACTTTTTTTTTATGAATTCAACGGTGTGGACAACATTCCAATATGATGTTGTACACCAAATATATGAAATTTGAAAAGAAATTGCAAATTAATTTCAAAAGTTTTTTTGAATTTAAATTATTTAAATTATTTTGTCACAATGTTCAAAATGTCCCCAAAAAAAACCCATGTGTGGTAATCAAATTGTTGTTCAATTATTCGTTTACACAAAAAGGGGAAAATGGATGAAAATTCCAAATTATGGATGAAAACCACCTCCACATGGATGAAAAATGAAAAAGTAACAATTAATTTTTTTTGGTGTGGTAGGTTCCAATTGGTGCCAAACATGTCCCCTAGGTTTGAAAAATCACGAAAATAGAAAATAAAAAGGGGAGGTTTGATTTGGACCCCAGCTGTCCCCCTTTTCTTGAGCCTCCCTTAGGCTTTGTGGACCTCCCAAACACAATAAACCTCATAGGTTTGGGTGAGGTTCAGATTGGTGTTGAACCTATCCCCTAGGTTTATAAAATCATAAAAAAACCAAAATAAACAAAGAGGTTTGAATTGGACCCGCATACCCCTTCATCTTGAGGCTCCTTGAATTTCGTGGACCTCCCAAATGTGCTAAACCTCATAAGTTCAAAGAATGTTTGGAAGCGAATTAATAATGATGGAATTTTGTTCTTGCCATGGCCACCCCACCACTTTTTTCATCCACCTTTTTGCATTGTTATGGTTGAAATGTTATTTTTATTGTGGTGCCCATGACCATGACGATGATGAAGATCAACATGATGATGAGGGGTTTAGTGGTTCCCCTTGTTCTCACCTTGGTTTGTTGCAATGAAAAACAAGTTTGAACTTTTAATGATGGTGGCTATAACTCTTATTGCCCCCACTCTTGTTGCATTTTTCTCATCAAACCCATAGAGAAACGAAAAGAGAGATAGAAAGTGAGGGAAATAAAGAGGAGGGCACCCTTTTGTGGCAAAGGTAGGGGCTTCCACTAATGGCGTTCATTTTTTAATCACCCAACCTCATGTTTTGGGTAAACAAAGGCCTCACTAGGGTTCAAAACCTTAGGGAGTGATGGATAAAAGAAAAATTCAAAAAACTTCAAAATCACCATGCCAAAAAAAAAAAAAATGCCCCTCAAATTGTAACTCCTACTTGGTTGTAACAAGAATAAAACAAATACAAATTTTGCAAAAAAAAAACAAGCATAACATAACACAACAACTTGTCGGGTCAAATTCCCATGCAAAACACAAATAAACATAATGCTTGAACAAAAATTGAATCTTGTTGTAATACAACACAAAACTAAATTAAAGTTTTGATAATTCAAAAAGATGTACTCACTTCCAACACACAAGAATCCAAGCCCAAGCATTGTAAAACAAAAATCACACAAAATCTGCAAGAAAACTTGCATAAACATACACAAAAAAATTCTATAAATAAAAAACAAATCTTGGAATCTCGAATCACTTGAGATCACAAGCACATGAATCTATACTCAATCCATGAAAAGTCTGAAACCCTGTTCACACGATTCCCAACTAGTCTACCGTTAAACACAATTAATTAGCCTAACTTAGTTTAGGCTAACCTAACCATGACATGATCAATTATTCAATATAAAATTCATGGCAGCCCCCTTGTAGTAATCCTAGTTGGGAGCAATGGTTTCAAAATCTAATGCACAAAGGTTGATAGTTGTCATGTCATTGAGTATGGCTCACTGTTCTCATGAGAGTTTCTTGTCTTGAACTACATGTTATAAGAATTTTTGTGAGTTGCCCAATGTTTTCAACATTTTGAAAACAAGAGCTGAATTGAATAATGTAGTACATAGTTCTGGGATAGGAGTAAGTTATGGGCTTAGCCTCTAATGCAAGGTGCCCGAAAACAGTCAAAATTTCTTTGCTAGTGTGTAAAATGCCCCTTGTATGTGCAACTTTGACCATTAATTTCTCCTTTATCCTTCATCCAATTGCCCCCCGCTCCCTTTTTTTCCACCACCCTTATATGAGTTCATTTTACCTACCTTGCAAATTTTGAATTCAATGAAGAACGACACAAGGTTGAATTCTCAAAAGAACCTGGAACAGCTTATGGCTCCCCGTGATTACACCAATTCGGCACTCTCAATGGTGAGAAATTTCCATTTCTCAATCAAATCCCAATTTCTTTTACCAAAAGATTCAGCTCCAAGTTGCGTAGAACATGACCAAGCCAGATTTTTCAAATAGATAAATTTTGCACATCTGTTGAACTGTTGAGTGGCTACACCTCCGTCCATGCACTTGGGACTTGGTAACAATTTTAATGCTTCGATGTTTAAGCATTAAGAGCATCTCCACCAGTGCTCAGTATGTGACTCCAGACACAAATTTTTGTGAAATAGTCAAAATGTGCCGGTTTAGCTCAGGAAATTGGTTTTTCTGCACCAAATTCGTGCAGCGTGCCTTGGCTGGTAAAATGCCCAACACAGTTCTGCACCTCCAAAAAAGAGTGTAATAAATTGGACCTGACTGCAGCTGAGTATTTCTGATTGGTTGACGATAATGACTGGTCCAGGTGGTTTGATATTAGTAGTTCCCACATATACGCAGTTCCAGTTCCGGTTTTATTGGTGGGGTTGCCAAAAAAAACAGCTAAACTTAGACATTTAATTTTATTATCCAGATTGACATATAGAGCACCGGTGGAGACGCTCTAACACCAATTCACATGGCCAATGCCCCATTCAAAACTCCTCAAAAACTCTTCCTCTCTCCTCCTCCCCCCTACCTAACCCCCCAACACCCAACCCCTATTTCAACAGCTCTACACTACCCTAGATTTACATTGAAATTGGCATAGAACTGACAAAATGGCAGTCACCTTATGGTCACCGGGCTCTTCATTTGTTCTCTCTGTCAACTAGGATTCTTCGTTGGTTGAGGGAGAGAGAGAGAGAGAAGAAACTCAGAATGATCCCATCATTCATTCATTCACTCACTCATACTTGATCCTAATCCTAATCAATTACTTAATCCCAATTAATTAATCAAGGAATTAGCTCTAATCCGAATTGCCATAAACTAGAGTTTCTGTGAAGGATTTCAGGATTGCTGTGAAGCATCTTGTTATTATTAGAAAAAAAGACACTGTTTTTGTGAAGGATCCTTTGTATTAGAAATCACCTCTCTTTGTGTGTGTGTGTTGAGCTTCGCCTCTTCTTTTTTCTGTTGTCTTTGCTTGCTGGTGTTGTCAGTTGTTGACAGTATTTGCAATAGTGATGGAATGAACCCCTTCAAGTCTGAATCTTTGCTTTGTTTCACAGGAAGCACCACCTTGCACTTGTTGTATGACTCATGAGAAAGCATTTGTGAGTGAGTACGTGAGTGAGTGAGTGAGTGAGTGAGTACGTGAGTGAGTGAGTGAGTGAGTGAGTGAGAGCTTGAGGGATTGAGAGATCTTTAGGTTTTTTACCTGGCAGAAGGGGGGGGGGATCATGTTTTTGGGACTGCTTTTATAGAATTAGAGAGAAAGTGGGGTTTGGATTGTTTGTGTGATTACTAGATCTAAAACAACAAAGTAGCTGAGAAGAAGAGGAAAAAGGACAAAAGGTAAGTGTTGTCTGCAAATGGGCCCATTTTGTGTATGATTTTTTGTTTCTTTTGGGTGTTTCTCTTCCTGTTCTCAGAAGACAATCAGATCTCTTCTCACCGTGAGCAGTTTGTGTATGTGTTTTGGTAGGTATAGGTAAGCTCCTTTTGATTCACCATCTATCTGTGGGGCTCAGAGCTTCTTCTTCATCATCATCATCTTCTTCTTTTATAATTTCTTTTTCTCAGTCATGTGAATCCATCGGCTTTTAGCACTCAAAGACACAGTCTCTTCAAGTGAGGTTTTGAATTTTTGATTTTGCTTTTCAGCACTCGAGTAGTAGCAGTACACTTCTCATAGTTTCTACTTGTCAGTGTTTCTCTTTGAATGGATGCAATCGGTAGTAGTTCAAGCTCTTTGGAGCTTGTTTGTTTGTTTTTGGGTCGTGTTTTTGTAAAGAAGCCTAGAAAAAAACTCTCTTAGAGACGAACCCACCATTTCTTTTCTGTTCAGAGAAAATTGCAAACACACCAGCCAAGCTAGGTATGTGATGTTCAAGTGCAATGAAGGGCTGTGGTTTGGAGCTGTTGTTAATTTGTTGAATTTCAAGTTCTGGGTCCTTGAGCTTTCACTAATTTTTATGCCGGCAAAAGAAATGGATGTTGTTGCTACATCTAATCCTGAAGAAACTTGAGTGTGGTGATTCTGCTTTCTGATTGCTGTAAGTATGATGCTCGATGACTTAATTTTCTGCTAAGAATTGAATGCTTTTGTTGTGCTGCGCAGGTTCCAGAGAGAGCCTTTCTCTTGTGTAAACTTTTTTTGGACAAGCAACATGGCCATGAGGACACACAGGAGCTTACTGGGTGCTGAAGGGCAGCTGGTACTAGCACGTCCTGTAGCTGCTCAAAACCCAGTTCAGAATCATGTACTACAAACACCCTTCAACTCACCCAATGCACGCATTGGCTTCAGAGGTATGTGTTTTTCTAGCAATTTCAGGCAATTTTTACTTCAAAAATGGGGAGCAATTTCATGGATAATTGGACAATGATACAAAGATGTTTTTTGTAAGTGAAGGCAAGATCTGTATTGTGAAAGTGAGATGTGAAAGAATGGGTTGCAAAAGAAACTGCTTGCCAGTGATTTGATTCCGACCACCAGAAGGCAGCTTTGTTTGTTGCTGGATTTAATCCTGAACATAACTTGTATTGGGTCTTATTGTGCAGGTCAGCAGCTCCTTCCTGCAAAGACAACAATCTCAAGACAATGGCTTGGAAGGTCTTCATCTTTTGGTAAACTGGGCCATTTTAGTCCCTTCTCCTGTGTTTGCATGAAACAACTCCTGTACTAGGCTCCATCTTTGATGGGTAGTAGTCACCCCTTGTGCTTGCACTTATGGGGCATTTCAGCAGATGAAAAGTCCACTCAGGGAGTTAGGGTTGGTTTGGGAAGCAGTATATCACAGCAAACCTGTATTGAGCAATCGACAATTTGGAAGAGGGGTAGCTCGGAGCATGGGTGTGGCAGATGAGGCTGAGAATCCTGAAGGAACTCAGCAGGTACGCAATGAGGATCTCATCCATTTACTTTGATGACTGCTCTTGAAGAAGTACCAATGCCATTGTTCAAAGAGTAGTCAGAGAAAGCTACTCTTCTTCATCCTGTTTTCATATGATTTGAAGCATGTGTGATTACTGGATGCCTTTTGATTCTTTTTGGAGCTAAGAGCTGTTGCTGTATTTGGCTAAGAAATGAGTTTGGTTGCAACAGCTGACGAAAGCTTGTTTTACATAAATCTTTGACACATTTGAAGTGGAGAGTCTGATTTGCATTTTGTTTTTGCAGATGTCCACAATGGAGATTAGCATCAAGAAGTGGGAAGACATTTTGCAGCATTCCAATGCATATCTGCCACATGCTATTGTGGCAAGTACAGTGCTGGCTCTTGTGTATCCACCCTCCTTCGCATGGTTTACCACCAAGTAAAACCACTTTTTCTCTTTTTCCTGTGTGTAGTGCAAAAGTTTTTTTTTTTCAATTTTCATTTCAATACTTTTATGGAGTATATAAGAGTGTTTCCAAACACACCAATTTTGTCTAAAACCTGCCTGGATACTGAGTTTGTAAAGAGAGGGAAAAAAATGAAATCAGAAGGCTGAATCAGTTTGTTTTATGCAAGCTGGAAGAGTTGAAGCTGGAACATTCATGTTTTGGCAGGTATTATGCACCCGCATTGGGTTTTCTCATGTTTGCAGTAGGCCTGAATTTTAGTCTAAAGGACTTTGGAAAAGCCTTTGAGCGGCCTGCAGTTTTAGCTATTGGCTTTTTCTCTCAGTACTTGGTGAAGCCACTCCTTGCAGTGGTATTTGCTGCCATCTCTGTCTCAATTCTGCACCTTCCTGAGGCTGTCGGTATGAGCTTTCTCAAACACTCTTTGTTCAGAATCATTTTTTTCCAATACAGAAGTTACATATCCACATTGGCACATGGTACACCATGTATTCTTGTCTCTCAAACACAAAAGACTGCCATGGATCTTCTACCTTTGTGTGCAGGATCAGGGTTGATCTTGGTAGCATGTTCAAGTGGAGCTCAACTGTCAAACTATGCAACATTCCTGGCAGAACCTGCGTTTGCACCCCTCAGTATTGTCATGACAGCTCTGTCAACAGCAGCAGCTGTGGTTGTCACTCCACTGCTGACACTGTTACTACTAGGGCGACGGTTGCACATTGATCTGGTTGGCATGATTCACAACATTACAGAAATTGTGGTTGCGCCTATTGCAGCAGGTCTTTTTCTCAACAGGTAAAATATACAAATTTGGAAAGAGAGTTTTTTCATCTATGATTACCATTCATAGATGATGTACCACCCTCTCTCATTACTGGATGCTGAATGAATATCTGTTAAATTTGTGTTTATATGTAGCAATTTTTTGGGTTTTTTTCCCTGCAGTTGAGATGGATGATGTAGGATTTAATGGCAAGATTGGTGCATTATTAGATTATGATGTTTTTTTGCTTGTATAAATAATGGGTTGTTCCTTTTTTTCTGTGTGGCAGATTTGCACCATCAATATCAAGAATCATCCGGCCTTCTTTGCCATTTTTATCTGTGCTCGTGACTTCATGCTGTATAGGCTCTCCCTTGGCTGTTAACATTGATGCTATTCGATCACCCTTAGGACTCCTGATCTTGGCTCCTGTTGTTGGGTTTCATACTGCTGCATTTGTTGCTGGTTACAAGCTCACAGAAGTGACTTTGCCAAACACACCGGATCTCCGTGGCCTAGCCCGAACCATGTCTTTTGAAACAGGTATGTGTACTAGCACCCCACACTCATACTTGTGCTAATTGTGATGGAAAAAGTGTCTACTTCGTAATACAATATGAATTTGTCATATGTTGCAGACACTATAACTCTCACTGCAAAAATACTGGATGACCCCAAAAAAGAAAGTTTCAGGGCTTCATGTTGTCTCTCTGTGGTTTTTTGTTGATGTTTTGTTGTCATCTTCATTGTTGTTGTTGATGTTTTGGTGTTTAGTTTCTTTTGTTGATGTTTGTTTTGATGATACAGGAATGCAAAGTAGTCTACTCGGTCTTGCATTAGCCAACAACTTTTTTGAGGATCCGTTAGTTGGGTTGCCACCAGCTGTATCTGTAAGCAACATATCCCTCCCTTGAAACCTGGGTGTAGTGAAATCACACATTTATAGACAGCTTGTTGAGTGAAATCCTCTTTGCAAGCCACATGAGAATCAATGAATTGGGAAGTGGAATAATTCGTCAAAGATTTTACTCTACAGCCAATAATATGCTTCTTATCTTTTTGGAGTTGATTTCCTTGGTCTGTCTGTCTGTCTGTCTGGCCCTGCGAAAGTATCTGATCAACTTGGGTGCTGGAAACATGCTTTGCTTGTTTTGCAGGTGGTCACCATGTCATTAATGGCTTTTGGATTGGTCACATACTGGAACAGTAAGCAGTAATTTGCAAGCACCGAGATCACATACCCATTGGTAACACAACAAACTGGTGCAAATTGTGCATTGAAAAAAGCTATGTACAGAAAAAGCAAGCAGAGAATTCATTGCCACAAAAATCTCCAGGATGAAATGGTGTAGCTGAAGATCCAACAGAAGCAACTCTCCAACAATCAAGTTGACCAAATTGCAGTGATATGATGTTTTCCAGAGAAAATTCATCTTGCTACCAAGGGATTCACGGTACCCTTCCTTCGTGTCCAAGACTTTATGCAAAACCTCCTTTTGACTATTTTACATTGTGCTTCTGCATTAGAAACAAATTCAGTTCACGGCTCTGCAGAAGCAGCTGTTGGATCGACAAAGTCTTAAGCTAAAGTAAGTACTTGGGAGACTGAAAAAGGGAACACAATCATGTTCCATGTATCCAAAGTGCAGAAAATCAAAATCAGTTGGATCCCATTGATCTCTGGCTGGTGCATACAAAAAATCTGTTGTTGATGGGGAAGGGTGTTGGTTTTTGTGAAAAATTGATGTCAGTATAAACAAAAAGCATTTATAGAATGCATGACAATTTTACCACAATTTGATAATGTCCAAATTCCATTCTAGATTTCTGTTTTGAATTGATTTTCTCTTTCACAATATAGGACATCAGAATATTGTTCATTCATTCTTGTGCATGAAACATGGCAATGCCATCCATTTTGTACACACCCGCATCCATGTTATTCCATTTGTTAGATTTGGTTTATTGATTAACATAGTATTATTATTATTATTATTTCTGGGCTCGAATTCCTGTTGCTCTGCAAGCAAGTGATGTCCTGAAATTAGAGAATTGTTTAACTAAGGCTTTCGTGCAATTAAAAAAATTCATATCTTGACCATTTTAATGCTGACACTCGTTTGCAGTTTTAAGACATAAGTTGCTTCTTGAGTTTGCTTCCAAAGCTTGAAGTTGGGGAAGTGAACTCCAAGGCTTCAAGCTCCAAGGTTTGAAGCTAATAAAAGACAAACATGACAAGAATGAATAGGATCATGAAGCTTACAGATGCCACTCCTGAAGAATTGTTATCTGAAGTTTGTCGTCACTTCCTTCACAATAAAATTGCATTGCAAAGAAGCTACCATTACTTACTGCCACTAATGAACTTCCCAATTGTGACTGTTTAGTAGATATGTACACATAATAATCCACCCAGAATTTTCAGGCAAACAATTGTATGAAGAAGAGAATGAATCAATGATTGTGATTCTAATACAATTGGATTTGCAGTGAATACAGCAGCATTCCAGCTTTATGCTGAAATCCCTGGCATTCAAAAATATGGGAGGTGTTGCTCCTTTGGCATGATCTAGAACTCTCTTTCCAAAATGAAAACCCTCTTTGCAAGTGAAAGGTGTTTATGAGGAGGCAGTTGCAAGAAAAGAATTGCGAAGTGGGGTTTGATCATACTGACCAGAGCCAGATGTTGCTGCTACCCATTGTAGACATCCGGCAAGATTGCAAACCTTGATATAGAACTGTCAAATCCACTCTTGTTGCAGAAAACCAGGCTCTGCTTGATATAGAAAACCTTGGAGGAAATTCTCATCCTGGAGAGAGGTGAAAGCTGGGATACAGAACAAAAAAGCTTCACCCCATGAGTCAACTGTACTATTGATGAATGATAAAGGGTGGCTTGTGCTGCTTGCTTTATAGAAAGGTGAAAAATACTCTAACAAGACCATTTGTTCATCTTGCATCAACACCTGATCTATAGCATTTAAGCTTGAAAAACATTTGCTGCATGGATAATACAGTGGTGATGTATGTCATCAGCTTCTCTTTCTTCTGTTTAGCTTCTGCACACATCAACAATCCGCTATCATCATATTGCAATTGTTGAAATATTAGACTTTTATCGGGCAGCAGTTTCAATGTCCACCAGGATAGGATTCATGCGAAGCTCTTCCGCCAAGTTCTCTAAGATAACCTTGGCCAATACTTTGAATTCAGTCTTGTCAAGTTCTCCACTTTGGTCAGCGTCAATGGCCTTGAACACCTCGTCATACACTTGCTCTGCAGCAGGTTCATTGGCAGGAGGCAACCCCCACTGTGTGCCTTGATTCTCAAACATGGTTCGAACTTCTGACTTATTCAACTTGCCATCTTTGTTCACGTCAAGCTCACTGAACATCAGTTCAGTCATCTCCAGAAATGCATTGTCATCAGCCAACACCTATTTACCAGATCAAAATACAAATGTCAGGCTCTTTTGGTGGTGGCCTTCGTGTGCTTCCATGAAGAAGCTTAGGTTTAGCATCATCTTCTTCAAGAGATGATCACAGAAGAATTTGAAATAAAAAGACCAGCAATCAGGACATGTTGCCACTGTATGCAGATGTGGATCTAGAATGTGCCAAGAGATCAAATACAAGAATCACAAACCTTGAGTAGATGAGAGCCATCAAGCAATCTGGCATCCCGGACAATGGTGATGGGATGTTGTGTGAGGGAATCTGCCATGTCCTGAAGAACTTCTTGCAGCAAGCTTGCAAACTGGGCCTGCCCAAGCTCTTCACTTCCTTGTCCATACTTAGTCAGCAACTTTGTGAGCAACTCATCAGCCTCTGGGGTTGCTGCCACCATACACAATTTTCAAACCCCTTCAAGACACCATGGATTTGTTCACCACAATCTGCTGAACATCATGCTTTGCAAGATGATCAAAATTCCCAGTAGTTGCACAGAGAGACAGAGAGACTCAGAGAGAGAAAGAGAGAGAGAGCACACCTGCAGCAGGAGGAACCCCTTGCTCAATGCCAAGCTGCAGAATGGCAGGTCGGAGCTCATTCCGGCTGAGTTTCCCACTATCATCTGTATCCAGTTCTGTGAAGAGAGTTTCTGCCAACATTGCAAATTCGTCCTCATCTTCAACTAACAACTTAATGGCGGTCCCGTCCAGCACAGACACCAACAGAGGCTCATCTGCTCACAACATCCACTGACGAACATAAGGGGAATCCGTTCGGAAAAATCGAAAGAAAAAACACGAGGAATTCACTTGGAGACTGGATCTTCCAACACGCAAAACACCGAAGTACGTCATCGCAGTAACAACGAAGACTCGAAAACCTACCGTTGCACAAACTACTACTACATGATTGCCAAAAAAACAAAAAAAAACATGGTAAGGAGAAAGAAAAGATCTTCTCACCATCTAGAGAATCCGCGATCGCCAGCAAGTAATTCTCCAGGACAGAAGCAAATGCTTGCTCATCGACTTGTTGTTCAGAACCTTGGTCGACGACAACGGTGTCGAAAGCGCGGTCAAGGATTTGAGACTGGATTCTGGCTCCTAAAAGAAGAGCAGCGGCTTCTGCTTCCGCAGCCCGTCGCAACTCAGCTGTTGTCAGATGTCCCTTCCCTCCTTCGTCACTCTTTGCAAAGCGCTCTTTCGCCAACACATTCCCGCTCGCTAACCCCTCGCGGATCCCAGATCCATCCAGTACATGTATCCCCCCTTCAGGTGGCGCCATTTTGTTCAGCAAACCCCTCCCACCCTCTTTGCTTTCCCCTCTCTCCCTCTCTCCCTTTCTCCCTCCCTGTCTGTTTTTCTGTCTGTCTGCGTCTATACTTAACTCTCTCGATCTGGATCCGTTCGAAGATCCGACAACAGCGTCGAGAAGAACCCGGCAATGTTGTGCATTCCCGAACTGATCGGGTCTCTAGTACGCAACAAGCAACAGCGAGGAACTGTTGCAGCGACGCCGTTGCGATCGGACTTTGAAGAAGACGAAGACGAAGACGAAGAAGAAGTTGCAAAGCAGGCGCTCCAAAATACTACATACATACGTCTGACTGGGGAATGTATGTACGTACGTACGTACTTATGTACGTATACATGTATGTATATTCGTAGTCCTAATCTCAAGTGGTCTTGTTTCTTTGTATTTCTGAATAATTTTTTTTATAAATCCCCACCTATTTTGAGGTATTTCATCCTCAATAATATCCAAAATTTTATTATTATAATTTGGTTATTATTAATTTTCTTCTTCCAAATCCTAAATTCTAAATACGTATAAATCCCAAAACCTCCAGATTTCTACTACTGGACTCCAATGACTCAAGTATGTGTGCTTTGTATAAACGTACTTATACATGAGTGTACTTACGTATGAATGCATGTAAAAATGTATGTACGTACGTATGTATGTATGCATATTGTGAAAAAATACAAAGATAAGTATACTATGTAAGTATGTATGCATATTGTGAAACAAATACAAAGATAAGTATACTATGTATGTATGTATGCATATTGTGAAACAAATACAAAGATAAGTATACTATGTAGGTTATGTATGAATATTTTGTATAGTGAGTTTTCTGATTATGTATGTATACAAACACAGAAATGGGTTTACAGTATATGTATGAATACGTGTAGTGAATTTTCTGGGGTATGTATCTACAACAAACACAGAGATGGGTATACGGTATAAGTACCAATACGTATAGTGACTTTTGTGCCTGAGTAAATAAGTAAGTATGTATGTTCAGGAAACATACATACATACAGAGCATACATACAGAAATGGATATACTGTATACGTATGAACACGTATAGGGAATTTTCTGGTCAAGTATGTAGGTAGGTATTTTTTCTTACTACTGTACTACTACAAATTTCCCTTCACATAAATCCTATTTCCTCCGTGAAGCTCTTGCCCAAGTGTCAACAACCCGCCGAAAAAACCTCAAATCAAGGGAAAAATCTCGTGCCATGTCAGGGGGAGAGAATAGGGCAATGTGGCCTTGGCTCGTCTGCTGCCGCTTCGTGTTCAAAACACACTTACAACAGAAGGCATAATAACAATTATCAAGTTTTGTTGTTGCGTTTTTCTTTGCTTCCAAAGAGCAATGTTAAAAAAGTTTCTCAACTTACTACTTCACAGAGACACACACAATCTGTTGTTGATTTTGGCATAGAAACACCATGATAGCTAAACTAATGATAGCTACTGGAATCAAATCCTGAAACTAGTCCACAAGCGTTTGCAAGCAATTCTCATTCTGAAATTGCCGATTTCATGCAAATTTCACTTGATGAAACTTGAAACAAGTTTCAGCTCTCATGTCTGAAACCATTGCAATGTGACATCAAGCAAAGACAAGCTGAAATAATTGAAGAATAAACTTGTGCCTGTATTGCAGGGGCAGACAATTTCTATAAGAACTGAACACTCAGGAGATTTTATCCTCTCCAAAACTGTACACTGATTTATTTCCCTGTTTGTGGTCATGGGTTTTTACCTCAACTGGAGGAGGGCATTGTGACCACCAGGTGCGAACAAAATTGTTGTAGTTGCATTTAGAAGGGAGTTTGGCAAAGAGGGCAAGTTGACTTGTGAGAGGTGGAAAACCATTTGTATAAGCATGCAGAATGGAATTTGTGTTTGCAGGTCTTGCAGGCGAGGCCAGGTAAAGTATGGTTTGAGGTGTGGATGATGGAATAGCAGATGGGGCATTCTTCCACACCCTCAAACTCACGATCAACATTCCGTTTCCACATTTGAACTGCTTCTGAGAGTGCTCCATTCTGTCACCAAATATAACACCACACAACTTTCTGTAGGTGAGAGAGAGACAGGAAGCATTGAGCATCTGCTTGTAGAGTTCCAGCAAGACAATGCAAGAACCTGAAGCTTGACACTAGCCGAAAATGCAAAGACTTCCCCCCAGTAACCACTGACTTCATCATTTTGTAACAATGGGCAGCGTACTCCTGGGAATCCACATACCTGGTTACGAAGAAAGGCTGCCATGGAGAGAATCCACTTCCGGAGTAGTGCCTCACTGATACCAAGGCGCCTGGTGCATTCAACTTCGACAACACGTAGTGGGTAGCAGGCGGGCAGTCGAATCACAATATCCATACCTGCCTCCTCTTTCTTGTAGATAGCTGTGACCTCCCGTAGTGTACGATTTGCACGAATAGAGAGTGCCTCATCTGCAACTGCTGATGCCTGGACCTGCAGAATGTGCACTTTGTATTGCTCATTGACCAGCACTGACTGCACTGTGACATGAGCTACATAGACAGGAATTTTAACAGTCCAGGGTGAACATTAAATACATAGCAACCACCATTATTAGCATTTTCAACCACAAATTGCTGCAGCATGGATTCCCATGTGTCTGCTAGAACCAGGAGAACAAAAAACCCAGTGCACAACATGTTTGTTTATGTCTCTCTCTGACTTACTGAATGATGATGAGTAAGCCAGTTTGCTATTTGTCAACTAGAGATGCAATACAGAGAATAAACTTTCCAAGCTCCCCCATATTGAAACCAGGAACATGGAGGGAAATGCAAGGGAGAGTCACACCTGTGAGAACTCATAAGCTAAAAGCTGTGGACTGCAATGAGTAGTGGTGAAAGTTTCAATTCCTGAAGCAGTGGATCTGTCACGCAAACCAGTGTACCATATGCGCACACAAGCTGGTAATACCCGTAGCATCAAGCCATAAAGTGCCCCTGACAAGATTGCTAACTCAGCTTCTGTTACAGGCCACAAGTCCCGCACAGCAGACTCAACAGAACAATTTGCTGCTGCTCGTGCTGCTGATCCATTGCTTTCCTTCGCTCCAACAACACGATTCCGCTTCCTTGCACCAGTAGTACCTGACCAGGTACATCCCATGGCATTGAGGGTAAGGCCAGAGAAAAGGAGGAAAAGCCTATGTCTTTACTTCCCTATCTGATCTTGTATCTGCATCCTTTTGATCAGAGATATCAACTTGTGTTCTGCCTTTGCTGCATTTTCTTCCCACCAGGATCTGGAAGTTTTAAACAACATAAAGAAACAGATCTTGATGGGGAGGGGCAAAAGACAAACCTGAATTTTGTTCCAAAGGAATATGTTGGAAAAGGCAATCCAGGAGTGTGGAAGTTGTGTTAGAATCTTGTGCATACTGCAATAGCCGTTCTCGGGTTCCTGATAGTGCTGGGAGGGTGTGCAGACGCATCAGAAACAGCGACCACCCAAGTAAATATTGAATCTGTTTTGAAGGATAAACATTTCAGTTTGATCAGTAGCTCAATGCCATAAATAGATAGATAAATTCCCAAAAAACTGAGCTTCACTTGCAGGTGATGACTACTTCAACAAAGAAGAACCCACATCTCAACCTTCTAAGTTACCAAGATCACTGTGGTACAAGGAAAGCAAAAGATGTGCATGGTGATTACAACATAGATACTCTGAATACCAGGTTGTTCCAGGTAAAGCAAGGCACACATACTCGAATAGGTGCAGTCAGAGAAGTTTGAAGAACCAGTGATCCAGGAGTTTCAAGCACTGTGGCAAGTTCAGGCCGGATTCCAGCAGCTGCTGCAGGAGGCACATCACTGTTTGTGGTAGTCTGTCCATTGTCAGCTTCTTGTTCTTCCTGAGCAGAACCTACCACACCCCATGTGATTGCCAGGTGCTGGAGGGGAACAGTTGACAGAAACTGAAAAGCAACCCGCTGCAGACATGGAATTGGGGTGCAGGAAAACAAGAGCGCATAGAGAGCGCTAATGGACCCTTTTCCAATCCCCCACAAGTCTGCAGATCGAACAGCTGATTCCCGGGCTCTGCCAGAGGCACTCAGTGCAACCTCTGCAATAATCTCCCACATGTACTCTTGTGATTCCCGATGCTTAGCTATGACATCTGCAGCTTGTTTTGCACAGACAGAATCAGCTGCAGCTGATTCAGCCAGGCCAGTGGCTAGGAGTAGCCGAAGAATGTCTCCCATTGCACTCCCCTCTGATCTCTCCCAGTTAGCTTCAGTTAATGCAACCATTGAGCTTGTTACGACAATTTCTCCTTCTGCAGCCCTCTGCTCCTTCAAAAGGGAGAAAATGGTGACAGCTGTTGTTGAAAGCTTTGCTGACAAGTTCCTCTGCTTCATGATCACATCTTCTATGTCTGCTGCAACTGAATTTTCTGTGAATGACATACTCTGAATTGATGAGTCATTTGGATTAGCCAAGGCAACTCCATTCCTGCTATTTTCAGCTACCTTCAAAATATCCACCACAGCCTCTGTCACCTCCTCAGCATCTACAACTGCAGATGCCAGCCACTTGCCAAGGTGCCCAAGCACAAATCGCCACTCCTCTACACCAAAGTCTTGCCAGCAATAGGCCACACATGAGGCAACCAATTTTGCTAGTGTCAGCTCTACTGTTTGTTGCCAGTTGACATCCACTAGAGACTCATTTGGCTTTAACCTTTGGAGAGCAGCTTGTGCTGCAGATGACGATACTGCTTGCTGAGAAAACTGCTTCTGCAAGAGCTTCAAAAGGAGGTCTCTCTCATGATCCGTGACATCAGCCGAAGAAGCTGCTACCATAGCTGCAGTGCTCCCATAGGGGCTCAAGGGAAAGCACGCCACAACCACTCGCACCCATAGCTCCCCTTCTGTCAATTTGCCAGCCCAACCCGATGAGTCGAAGAAACTTCCAACAAACACCACAACCTGTAAGCAATTATAATAATCAACACAACAGGTGGTGAGAAAAGTGAAGGTTGCCCGAGATGGCACATGCACCTGATGCACTAGGTCCAGCTTCTAGAGCAACAAGTGGTGGGCCTGCCAGAGCTTGGGTCAACCAATTGCATACAGTTGTTTGCAATTGTGTGTCTTCTCCATGGCCAGCTTGAGTACTGGCAGGATCACTGGATTTCTTCCGAAGCACAGGCATCAAAATTGGTAGAATAAATGGTAAAAGCCAAGTGTCACGCCAAAGTGAGGATGAACATATAGGATCTGATTTGGCAACACACTGAAAGAATATCCTCTGAGCATCAGCTTTCCCCCATGGACCATCTCTTCCCAGCAGATATTCCAATAACATCAACAATCTTGACATGAAGGGACTGTGGCCAGTTTCTGCTTCATCTTTCTCACAGTTGGCTACAGCTGGTGACTGGATCAAAACTTTCTGGTAAGTCAGAGAACCAGAAAACAGTGACTGAAGACAGCTTTCCAGCAGATCCCGAGGTTTCTCACCAATTGATTTTTTTGCACACTCACACAAGAAAGGGACCACAGAATTGACAGCACTGCCTCTTGGCCACTCCAAGGTGCACAAGAGCTCAACAATGAGCCAGACTCTGGAAGAGCCGGAGCCAATTTCTGATACTCCTGAAGGGCACCCAGCATACACCCTCTCTGGACCCAGTGAAATAGCCAACAGATCAGCAAAAGCAGCAACTTGCTTGTGTCTCTCTTCCTGCACAAACACAGACACCTTTACCTCAATGCCAGAATTGCTGAATATGTTTAACACAACAATTGCCAAAATTGTGCAGATCATACAAACAGTCTCTTTGAAAAAAAGCAAATCAAGGCAAGAAGGATAGAAGGACCAACCTCAGTTATTTTAAGTTCTGCTGGAGACCTTAGTATAGGAAGTGAATCATCATCTAGTAATGGAATTTCAGCCCAGACAGGCCAAGACATGCTTGAGGCAAGAGACAAGGATATTGTTTCCTGAATCTCATCATCTCCAATGCAGAAATAGTCCACCAGTTCGGACACCCAACCGGCACAAACAGCTGCAGTGAAATGAGACCTTTCAAAGCTCCCGTAGATGACTGCATGCCTCACACATTGGATCAAAATGTAACGCACACGCTGTCTGCTTAGTGAATTAAATCTGTGACAAATCAAGGGCAAAGCTTGTTGGCGCACTGTTTGCAAGCATCTGGTCAGGGAAGCTTGACTCTGTTCCAATTGAGTGAACAATTCAGTTCCCTCTGCTTCTCTCCTTATGACAGTCTCTTCATTCGCAACAGAAAGGGATAAACTAACTTCATTTATGTCTCCATCTTCTTCCCATGAATCCTCTTCAGATTCATGTCCCTCCTCTCTTGTGTCTAACATTTTTCGCCTGGACCCTGAAAAAGCCCAATCTAGGCAGAATAATGCAGACAAAACCTGATACCCAATTTGAGATTCACTTTCTACATATGTAACAGAGGTGACTGAGTTCTTAATGACTTCTGTTGAGGCCATTGCCAGCTCAAAAGCCTCTGCTGTCAAATCTTCACTAGTCTGAGCATTAGAAGTGCCATCCACAGGTCCACCAGAAAGGATATACAAAGGTGCAGCCTTGGCCCATTGCAGGTGAGAGGCATGCAGAATGGTGAGCATATGTTGCAGAAGCTGTTCAAGAATACACACTGCAGCCTTGCAGGAAATAAGGGGTTGATGTTCCTCCTCATTGTGACCAGTTTCTCCCAGCAAAGCCCTGCACACACACAACTCCAAGACTTACAAGTTCAATCAACCATGTACATAGAACCACAGTCTTTTGTGCTAGGTTGAGATCTATTGGCACCTGCAAGAAGAACATATGACACTTTTCACCATCACAAGGACTAGTAACCTTTAACATGAAGGTTTCCAATGCCAGTTTCATGGATCAAACCAAACAAACACCATGGATGTCAGAAGCAACAGGTAACCATCCAGGCTCTCTCCTCATCTCTCCTCATTATAACTATTCATTATTTTGCAGTTAAGCATTCATCTAAACTGATTGCTACACTTGTATCTATGTGTTCAACAGTGCATCTATAGACCCAAATGTCTCCCATTGGAGTTCTGTATATCTCCACATTCCTCCACTTTTTTCACAAGTCATCAAATGCCACTGCATGATTAGAACTTACATGATCATCAGGCACACAAGCAGAAATGGCACAGTATATGAAAGGAAGGTAATATACAAATGCAGTACCTTAGAAGACGCAGGCATGCTGGATGGGGCAGTTGCTTGCTATGTGCAACTCTGATAGCTGCATCATCAAATCTTGGAGAATTCCAGTCCATGATAGCAGTCTTTTGATCCTTGTTTGCTGTGAGTCGACCCCACCTCTCTCTCATTTTCTCTACCAGAGTGGCTAAAACTGCAACTTGAGCAAACTTATCATGGGCTATGTCTCCCTGTTCATCTGTCTCTCGTTCCCATTCAGTGACATATGCAAGTGTCACATCCCACTCTCCTCGAAACTCATCTGTTTCAAGAAATGACAGCAGAAGCTCGATCTTGGGTGCAGTCAATTCATTGTTCTCAGTTAAGCACCATGGGAGAAGCTCACATTTATAAAACTGTAGAACACTGTATGTTGCAGAATCCTTGGTAGAAGCAAATGCAGGTGTTCCATAAAGAGATGTAAGTTGTGCAAGAAGGCTTATGGCTTCAGGGTGCCCCTGCCATGCATAACAGCTTAAGCCTTTCAGTACTCTCCCACACAAAAACCAAAGGTTCCCAAAAGGAAGTTGCTAAAGATCAGCAGTTTGAACCCAACACTGCAAGCTAACAAAGAAAGTTAGTAAACTTACTGTTGATTTTATTACTGAAAAAGTCCTTGCCACAAAAGGCTGGACAGCATCCTGCAACGGCCAGTTTTTTCTTCTCACACCAGCCGCTGACTTCTTTTCACACAGCAAATGAAAGAACCTAGCAATCCGATGGAGCCGCTGGTCATTTCTTGCTGCTACACTTCCAGACTCTTGGATGATATTCAGGCACAATGTGTGAAATTCAGGCCAAAAAGTGTCTAGAACTCGATTCTCATAGCTAGAAAGTGCGATAATGATGTCAACTATGGTACTGCCCACTTCAAGTAGAGACTGGTCATGGGTTGAAGAAGTCAATTTCTCCCTTCCTTCATACTCGCTTCCTCTACTGGGGGCCACAGTGACTGGAAGAGTTGAGTCCAGTTGCTGATTCACACCATCCTTATCTGCTTTGGAAACCAGATGACTCTGGTGAGTTGTGTGTCTCACTTTGTTGCGGGGCCACTCAACGTGTAAACCCATGTAATCATAACACAAAATCTTCAACAACACTTCATGGACTAGAAAATCCTGGAAATCCTCAACTTTGGCCCCTTCTTCCACTGCATACCTGCAGCATCCAGATGAAACAAAACCTTCAAAACACTTCCTTGAACAGAGAAAAGACTGCAGTTCTTTGACAGAAAACACAATTTTCTATCACATACCCCAACTCTGGCAGACTCGTCTCCAATAAGTTTGTCAACACAGACAAGAAGTGACCAGACAACTGTATAGACAGCAATATATGCTATGTTAAGCAATGTGAAATAGTTGAAGCACAGATCTCAGCAATAGTGCCTCTTATGTAATGCAAAAGTGCAAGACCCACCTTTTGACATTCCTGAGCACCCAGACAAAACATTCTTGGAAGCCCTTTGAAAGAGCAAGCCGATCTGATGATGCTACTGCACTATGGCCCTGCCATAGGTTGTTGAAAAACTCAGTGAAGAAACCTTGAGCTGGAGCCATGTGAATTGGTGGAATGAGGGCAAGAAGAGGAAGAAGGTTAGGATATGAGATTTGCTGTGACCCAAAACATTGATGTTCTAGAAACCCCCAGAGCTTGGGGAGCACAGCTTTGCGGATGCATCCAAATCCCCAGGCATGAGGGAATCTCTTTGCAAAGAGTAGGACCATATCCCACATGGATTGATGACAAGCTGCATCCTTTTCCCCCAAGGCCCCCAGCACAGTGCCCACAATGGCCTCAAACTTTCCATACTCTGCAAAAACCTGTGGGATGTGCTGGATGCAGGCCCGCACTGCCTGATAAGAGGCTGACCGAACCTGAGAGCTGGGTGATTTCAAAAAACTCTGGAGCAGCTTGTGGTTGGAACAAAGGGTTGAAGCAGCTTCTTTCGCTGCTTCTCGTGCCTTACTTGCAGTATCAGACACCAGATCCCCATCTGTTATCCCTTCCTGCATGGGTGCAGCAGTTCCACCCACTAGAACATCAAGTGTGGCTGCGAGTGCAAGTAGAGAAGATGACAAAACCTGCATAGAAAACCACATGTAACAACCATTAGCTCAGATCCTGTCCATGAATTTGCTATGCCTCTTCCTCCAATCCTTCCCTTTGTGACAAATGCACACATCAGCGACGAAAGAATGAGGATATCCAACAACTGATGAATGTTGCAATTCTTAAGATGCTTAAAATGCATGACTGCATTCTACATCTAGGCACATATACCCAGCCAATAATCATCAGATCTACATGCCATGGGCTGTGAGGTCTAATGCATTCCTATCAAGGTTTATTGCACAAGACAAAAACATGTAGTGCTCTGAAGAGCTTCACGCACCCTTTCATGCTTCTCTGAAGCTTCCTCGGGTGGGGTGGTGGTATCTGAAATGGTTGCAGGAGTCAATTTCAGATTCTCATCCAAATGAGAGATAGTATCGTTGAGACAGAAAATTAGTACCTCCACCCTCTTCTTTTGCCCTGGAAATGCTACCTGCATGCATCCCATCATCTCTTTACTACTGCTAACAAGCACCACAGAAAGGCTGAAAGGATATTCTTTTAGGTGTCCCAGCAGACCCTAAGTGTTGGCATAATGCTAAGCTTGACATTCAGATTCTTCAAAGATTTGTAAGTGAGGGTTTGATAATATGGTTTGATAGTACAGATGACTACTGTGAGAAGAGGGGGCGAAAACCCTGATACTTACCAATTTCCTGAAGAGCCTACAGCTTTTCTACTGAATATAGAATCCTAGTCAGAACTGCAAAACAAACGCACAACTGGGATCAGACTGAGAAGCTCCTCACTTGAAAGGAGCGTTGGGCAGCTTCTGCAACTTCACGAGAAGGATCAAACTGAGCAACCCACCATGCCCCCATCAATGATTTCAGATGAGGAGCCAATCCTCTCCTGTGACAACCCCATAGTCAGTAGTTTTGTTTAGTTCTCTCTGGAATGCTAGACCTGCAGCTAGACCTGCAGTCAGACTTTGTGGAATGGAAAAAAAACATGTAAACTACAAATTAATCCCTGCAACTTTCCAGCAACCATGCAAAAGAGAGCATGTATGTATGCAATAGAGACTCATATAGCCAGCCAATTGCACTATAAAATGTCACGCTTTATTTCTGTTCCTTGTTCTAAACACTCAGATCCTCTGGACCTTAACTACCTTGCAACCTCCCAACCCCCACCAGGAGTAATCAAAAAGAAATGTGTCTTGCAAGCAGACTCTAAATTACCCAACTCTTCAATCAAATATCATGGTCTGCATTCACACAGACAAGGAGAAGGAAGCAGACCCGATTGTGGAGGCAAGATCAGCCATTGCAAGATGGGTGCTCTCTCGCACCTGTCGATTATTGTCCACCACCAGCCTCTTATACTCAAACACCTGTACAAGGCAATTGCTTAAAGTCAGAACCAATGTCCTCAGATACAAATTGAAAGGGTCAACAGTCTGCACAGCCAAAAAGTAATATTTCTGGTAGAGCTTGCAGTTATGAAGAGCACTGAAGCAGAGTGGGGTCAAGAGCTCCTGAAGAGTCTTGAACATCAAGAATGGGGCACCTTAAGAAACTCAACAAAAAAACAAAAAATGAACCATTGTTGGACATGCATCCTACTGAATTACATTAGGAAAAAGAAAGAAGGAACACAAGGTACATAGGTTTGTTGTCTCAAAGAGAACATGATACCCAGTTGATCAGAAGTGGAGAGAGCTCATTGGCTGTATGGTCCTTGAAAAACTCCCTCAGTGCTCCAAGTGCCTTGAGCTACAGTGTTCAACAACCGGATCAACTCTCCCCGTCCATTTGTCATGCATAAAACTGTTTGGTTGTTGGGCTCATGTGTCTACAATCAAAGGACTACAAAAAGATAGTATCCTAGAAAAGTAGCTGAAGGTGAAAACTGACCTTAGTTATTGGATCTTTTTTCGAAAGCCTCCTCAGATGTAGTGCTGCTTCCCCATCAACATCCTGGAGGAAACCATATTCATTTTGTTTGGTATGGTTCAAAAAGAAAATTGCAACAAACTTCTTCATAAGGACAGAAAAAAGAAAAATTGGGATCCAAGATCCCCAGAGTCAACAATCATGTGTGTGGAGGATGCATACAAGTCCAATCACTGATTCTGATGTGCAAAAGTAGGAGTAGAGAGACAATCTGATGCACAGACATAGAAGTGAGTGGCAATCTGATTACCATCTGATCTGCAGAAGTAGGAAGGGAGAGAGACAAAAGGGAAAAAAATATGCTTCTACCGTACCAAGGAAACTTCCCCTTCAAATGGAGATGCTGTATCCACACGTGAACTGCCAACATAGCCTCCAAACCCAACAGATGCTGCTGCTCCAGGTGCCTGGAGTAGTGATGCAGCCAAGCTGTGCACACACAACGCCAAAAAAACCACCGCGACCAGAACAATGTTAAGACCATAATCATCATGTCAACTGTGATTATCATCTCCCATGGTGATAATCCACCTCTGTACAAAACATGATTAGGGGTTGTGTACTAGTACCCAACATGATTAACATCCTCTCAGTTCATCTGCCTTTGAACAAAACATAATTAGCACTCAAAGGTTTACAACCGTGTATTGGTACCTGACATGATCAACATCTCTCTTGGTTGATCTGCCTTTGTACAAAACATGATTAGGGATCAAAGGCTTGCAATTGTGAATGAGAGCCCAACATGATTTACATTCTCTCAGTTGATCAACGATTGTGCAAAACACCATTAGTGATCAAAGGTTTACAACTGTGTATTAGTATCTGACATGATCAACATCTCTCAGTTGATCCACCTTTATAAAAACATGATTAGGGATCAAAGGTTCACAACTGTGACATGATTAACATCTCTCAGTTGATCTGCCTTTGTAGAAAACACAATTATGGATCAAAGGTTTACAACTGTGACATGAATAACATCTCTCAGTGGATCTGCCTTTGTACAAAACACAATTAGGGATTGCAGGCTTCTAGAACTGTGTGTGTTAGTAGATGACATGATGATTACCATCTCGCAGTTGATCTGCATTTGTACAAAAGACATGATTAGAGATGTTACAGGTGTAACATGGAGGCAGATTCATAGTGGAGACATTTAAGAGGGATAGGAAGAAGAACACACAGTTTTATGTAAATGAATCTTTGAGCTCTGCTTTAGCTTCTTCATCTTTCTAGTTTCAGATCTGGTCTTGTGTCTATACAAGGAGAATTTTGTGGTTGTCGCTCTCTCAAGAAGTTTGAGCAATACTAACATTCTTGTTGGAGCATAGTGTTGCTCAACAAAGAATGGCTGGATTTTCTCTAGAGTATAGAACAGTGAAGCTCGTATCTACTGCACAAAAAGAAAGAATTGCTGGATTTTCTCCTCTTCTGTTTGGTTTTGTTTGTTTGTTGATGTGCAAGCAAGAAAAACACACTCCTCTACTCTGTGTGTTCCTCATTTCCCTAATCTCTAAATGGCAAAAATGATGCACAAGCAAGCTCTGTTTGTTGTTGCAAAACACTGGCAGTAATTGTTTTGCCAATACTTACAACAGTGATTTGTTGTAGTTGCAACAAACAACAACAGCAGATGATGTGTGTGTGATTTCTTCCTTCCCGGAGCAACAAAACCTCACTATCTGAATCCTATCTGAACAAGGAAGGAAGGAACAAGGAGAATTTCTCCCAGATCTTTTTCAAGCACGAAACAAAGATGCGACCAAGACAAACTCCCAGAGACTTTCTGAGAACAACAAACAAACAAACAAACAAACCAAGAGCAAAAACAAAAGGAGGCATGAAGGACAGATCTTTTCCAAGAGCTTGAAGAGAGAAAGAGAGATTCATCAAAGCAGAGAGATCCCAACACAAAACCTGCTACTAGAAGGCCGCGACTTGCTGCGAGCTGGATCCCCCTTCGCGCGTCCCATCGCGCACACTAGTTTCTTCTCTCTTCGCCAAGCTAAAATCTTTCTCAGTACGGTGTTCTCGCAAAAGCTTTCCGATCGAACGCACCCAAAACAGCAGCGCTTCGTGATCTGCCGTTGGGTGTTGCGATTACTCCAAGACTCGAGTTCTGCAGCTGCTTCGAGCAATCCCGGTTTGCTAAGAATCCTGAAGAGTCTCTAGAGTATTAGGTCGTCGTCGTCGTCGACCGGCTGCTGAAGGCGCTACTACAACAACACCGGTAGCGGAAGAGAACAACGATCATCTCTTCTCTCTGTCTCTTTCTTTTTTGCTTTTTTCCGGACGGTACCACCGACAACGCGAAGAATCGGTGTCATCCAAGTTCGTCGCGGGAAGAGGGAGAGAATCATACCAGATCTTCAACAAAAATTGCCGGGAGTGGGAGATGGAAGAGGCAGGACAAGGAGAGCTTGGAGCTCGGGAGAAGAAGAATCATGAGCAGGAGGAGGACGAGGAGAAGGAATCCAGAATACTGCAAGCTCAGGCTAGGCAGCTGGAGAGTGCCATTCTGAGCTTGCTGCGAGACCATCACCCGGATGCAAGCAAATGGATCACCGATTTCGTCACGCTGCCGGAGGCGTGGAGTGTATCATTGTATCTTGCGTTTCCGCCACCGGAGACGACGACGGCAGTAGGGAGAGTGCCTGAAGCTCGTTTCTTTGCTCTCAATTTGCTCCTTGCCAAGATCAGGTCGGACTGGTCGGAGGTAGCTGCTGCTGATGCTCGAGAGATTTATGAGGTTCTTTGGCGTCAGTTGCCTGCCAATCTCGGCAACCCAATGGTTGCAGAAAGGTTGTGCTTGGTGGTGAGCAGTGCCGCAGCGATGGCAGGAGCAGAGACTTGTTACGAGGTAAAAGGAACGAAACCCTTTTGTTCCTTTCTCTCACTGCAATGCCAGCTTTTTCTTCTTATTCTTTGCATTTTGTAGTAGAGTAATCGAAGAGAAGGAGAGCGCAACCTCGCTTGCAATTGGGTCTGCCACATTGTGATGAAGAAAGGGGGGTGAAGAAGAAGCTCATGAGACCATGACAGACATCATCATGGGTGTGTCTTTTTTGTGACAAAAGTGAGTGCTTGAAGCTTTTTGTTTGTTTGTTTGTTGCAGTTGGTTGAGAGCATTGTTGGAGGTGAATCCAGCATGAGGCCATCTGTTGAGCCTGTCCTTGGAGTGGAGTTGCTGATCAGTTTGGCAGAAGAATCTCTGTTGCGATCATCTGCTTTACCTTGGCAGGTACGAGTCAGTCACTTGCTTCCTTTTACATTTGAGAAAATTTTGCACCGTTTCCTGTAGCAACCCAAAACAAACAGCAGCAGCATTCTTGTTCCCATTTCTCATTGTAGAAAACCCTAACCAAAGATCCAAAACCCTTCTTGAATAAGGATCATAAACCCTCCTTCAACAAGGGTCCAAAACCCTTTAACAAGGATTCCAACATCTTCCTTCAACAAGGATTCCAAAATCCTCTTTCAACAAGGGTTCCAAATCCTCTTTCTTTTGCTGTGATTGAAATGTGAGCAATGGGTGAAATGGAAGACAACAAAATCTGCCCATTTGGATCCAGTGCAGAGGATTTGTCTTAAAACACTCTCCTTTTGCTGAAGATTCATCTGTACAATTTCATGCTATACATCCAACACACTTGATTTTCTGTGGGACTTTCTTCTACTGTGGATTTGAGAAGATGGTCAGGAGAAGAGGAGGTTGCTGTTTGGAGAGAGATGTGGGCTCTTGTCCCCAGTGCCTCTTGTGGTTTTGGAAAGGTTCAGGGTTTTAGGGTTTTGAGTTCTCTTTCAAGCCTTCAAGTCTGCAGTGAGTTGCTCCTTGAGAGGGTGACACAAACTCCTGTGTGTTTTGAAGCTCTCCACAATGTAGTTGTAAACTCTCCCTGTCTTCTGTCGATTTGCTCAAAGAAGTGCAGGATATTTGCTGGCTTTTGATGCATTCTTCTGCTGTAACATCACCATCATCATGCTTGCTGGAACAGGTGGGAGAATGCATGCAGGACTGCGCTCCACAAGTTCTTACCTACTTGCAGTCAATGGTCACTTCGTCTGTACAGGAAGAGGTTGTTGCGAGAGTTATTGTCTGTCTCGAGAGATGGTAATGTTTCTGTCTCTAGCTACCTGGGCATGTGCAAAATGTTGATTATGTTTGTTTGCATTGAGAGAGGGGAGAGTGTTTCTGAAATTGTGAGGAGTCCTGAAATACAGCCACATTAGTTTTTTTTACTCAGAGATCATTTTGGTGCTGAAACTGGGGGAGTATTTTGGACCCACTGTTGTTTGTGCATGTTTGTCAGTTTGTGAGGTTTTCCTTAACAATGTGTGGAAGGGCCTGATGTTGGAATTGTCCAGCAATCTGTTGCCTTGCACTTCGGGGATCACCTCCTCATCTCAGTCTATGTTGCTAGATTGTTTGGCACTGCCAGTAATTTGAAGGGGATGTTGATCAGACATCTCGGTCTGCATGGAAGCAGGTTGCAATCTGGGGTCACACTATCTGAGCTATATTCAGACTACACAGCATTGTGGAAGAGATTGCTGGGGGCACTTGGATCCAAAGTTGACACATGCTTTAATGCAGCTGTCACCACTTTGTGTGAGCTAGTGGCTGCTGTTGACCCTCTTCCTGGCAGGGAGCCTGCTGTACAGGCTGCCATATCAGGTAAGGTTTCTTGTTCAATTTCCAAATCTACAACATCTGAAAGATCTATCTTGCTGAAAGATAGACTATTCCAAACCATTTTCCTGAAATGTTGGCTATGCTCTACTTGCAGTAGTATTGGTCCCTAATGCAAACTAGACGTTCTCTACTCATAACCTCAACTACAGGTCTTCAGAGTTTGTCACTGCCATTTGTGGTGAAGGTGAAGGACTGATACTTTGTGAATGACTGTGGTTTGTCTCTCTGCCTTTATGCCTGCAGCACTCTTAGCACAGAAATGGGAGTACACTGCTGCAGTTTTGGAACCCACAGAGTCGAACATTTTACATTCTCAAGGACTGCTGACTTTGGTCAGTGGCATTGCTTCAGCAGAGTCTTTCCTTCTTGCAAAGGGTGGGAATGATGCAGGAGTAATGCTTGAGTGGCTGGTTGATGGTCTGGGAGGAGGAGGAGGCCTTGGACTTGAAGGTGCCACTATTGCTGCAAGCAGTTGGCCATATCTTGCAGCTGTCCCACGCTCCAAACGGAGGGATGTATTGCAAGCCCCTTTTTTTGGTGCTGCTGCTCAGGTCACCACTGACACTGTCTTCATCTCTATTCATGGATGCATCAGAGATTCTGTTTCTGTTGGATCATATTTTCCTGTCAGTAATAATACATTATACTTATGTTGATGAATCTGGTTACAATCTTCTTGTGCCACACCAGAGCTAAAACAGGGGGCTGTCCTCCAGCTTAGTTGGTGCAGAAGATCCTTGTAGTGACAAAGTCAACTTGTAAGTAGCAATTGGGCAGTGGGTAGTGACAATGTTTTCACATTTGCAGGAGTAGTGAAAAAACTTCCCAGTCAAAGCAAGAGAACTGTAGTATAACTGCATGACAATGAGGGGCTGCGGTTGGCAAGCAGGCAGTTATGCAGGTTGCCATGTTTCCTGCCAGTTTTGACTCCTGGCCTGAATCAGAGGTGGACGAGGATGAGTTTAACAGGTGGGCCATTCAATTCACTCAATTGCAGCTTTTGAAGAAAGCACTGCATTTGCTTGCTGCTGTGTGTAACAATGCCATGTTGCTTTGCAGTTACAACTTGAATTTTCTTACCTACTATTAAATGGCAATACGATGGATGTTTTATTTTTGACATTGAGAAATTGTTAAGACAGATCAGTCGAGCATATCATCATGTCACTTCGGTCTTTCACCTCTCTTTATACATCTGAGGCATGATTAGATATGCTAAAACTGCACCCTGGCAGGTTCCGGGAAGGGGTAGCGAAAGATGCACTGGTTGTGTGCTTCAAGGAGTTGGGTAGTGCTTTTTTGTCACACATTGTGGAGCGTTTACACCAGGCCAAAACCTGGCAGGAGGCTGAAGTTTGCCTTTTTGTGGCGGCCTCTTTGAGCAATGAGGTTCTGGCAATTGTTGACCCAAATGTGGAGAAACAGACAACCATGATCATGTTGGAGGAACAAACAGCAACCAAATTGTTTCTGTCCACTATTTTTCAGCATTTGCCTGGAAGCACTGCAGTCATACAGAAAGGTAACACTTCAGAGCAATTGTTCAATGACATCTTCATCAGCAACACATTCATTTGGAGATATGCATGGACACTTGCTTTTACAACGAGTAATGTGCTTTCTTGTTCTTCATGCTCATTACCATTGAATTGGCAAAATCCACTTTGTGGATGTTGATCAATGAGTTGGCATCTTCACAGAGACTTTGGAAGACTGCAGTGAAGATATTGTTTTCCAGTGCAAAGTGACTAGTTTGTGTGAATGTAGTTGCATGACACTGGGAACTACCCAAAGCTAATGTATGTGTTTGGTTGTGGAAGATAAAAATTCACTGCCACATTCAATGCTGGTGGTGATGGTGGTGAGAACACTGGAGAGATATGCAGAATGGGCAGCATTGGAAGCAAGCTCTCTGGAGATCAGTGTGAGCTACACCCTGGGTGCACTTTATGTTCCAGATGGTAGCACTTCGCCTTCTGTCCTATCTCATTCCCCCCCCCAGCCCATCTCTATTGTTTGTCTCCCTCAATTCAATTTGAAGGAACAATTTTGCTGGCTTTAGACATTGCATTGTACAAAGGAGACAGTAGCTCTAAAATGGGTGCAGAGACAATTCAGTCATATGCTTGTTTTGGAAACTTTCTGTCATTTCAACAACTTATCCTGCTTTCTAGCAGATGTGGTATTTTGGATGATGGCCTCCATGTTTTATTTGTGACACAACTGTATCTGATTCTCATAAGCTTAGGCATTTGGTTGGATCCACAGCAAGAGGGGAGGCAGCAAGTGCACTCAGAGAGCTGTGCCGAGCAGCTGCACCCCGTATTGCAGCAGCACGGGCACTTGTTGCACTTATGAGTACATGTGAAGAAGCTGTAGCATCATCAGTGGGTGTTTCGGATAGAGGGCTGGAGACAAATGACCGCTTAGCAATTGTGCAGGGCCTTGCTGCAGTGGCTGGTGCCTTACCCCCAGAAGAAGCCCATCAGGCACTAGTGCATCTAACTTCTACAGCTGTTTTAACTGTGACTTCACTTGCAGAAGGACAAGTAATTTTCCCTTTTCCTATTTTCTGTTCCATTGTGGAAGGTGTGATTGAGTTGAGGAGGGACCTTTGATCAGTCTCTGTTCTGAGATTGAGGCATTGACATGGATGGAAGAGATTTATGTATACAAGCAGTGAATCATGCATGAGCTGGAGTGGTTGTTCATATTCATATTCATATTAGTGGTTTGCTATGAAACATGCATTGTCCACTCATGTTATTCAGTGGACTTTTACTTGGTTTTGCAGGATAGGAAGGAGGACTCAGGAGCTATTCTTGCAGAGGCTCTGAGAGTTATTGTGGTGGCTATTGATGGTGGGGTGGCTACATACCCGGGCATGGAGTCACACCCAAGCCTTCAAATTCTTCAGCAAATTTGGCCAGCTCTTGACTCTATTGGTGCACATTGGCCAACTGATGCCAATGTAACATCAGCTTTGTGTGAGCTTTGGGGCATGATTGCACGAAAAGTTGGAATCGTTCTGGCTGGAGTTCTTCCAGCAGTGATTAGTGCAGCAACTGTGTTCTTCAAGCGACATCAATCTTCTACATGTCTTGACTGCATCTCTGATGTGAGACCTCCTATGGTTTCTCGGTGTGGTCCCTTTGAGCAAGTTTATGAGAAGTTTTCATTTGTTGTTTTATCTCTTGTATACTCAGTTGGGCTTAGGTTTTCTTGAGTTGTGACCATCCTTCAAAAGTTTTGAACCTTTGCTCAGTGACAGTGACAGTGACTAGACCTATGCTCATCAGATCATCAGACAACTGCAAAGGAAGATTTGGCAATTCTCACCATAGTCACTTTCTTTGGCATTCCTCACGGGAAAGATAATGGGCTACTGGGTTTCATTCTCTCTTGTTTCTTGCGCATCATCAGCAGTTTCATCTGTGCTCTGTGCATCTGGCAGATTGTAGCCCTGACATATCACAAGTCAATGTTAAGCCCTCAAGTGGAGGAGAGTCTAGTTGCAAGCATCGCAGATATTACAAAAGATATTGGTGTTTTGGAGGAAATGGTGAAGGTGTCCAGAGTGACCTACAAAGGCATGTCAACACTGCATGCTTTAGCAAGCCTGGACAATCAGGAGAATAAGCAGGGAAAACAGCAACAAGTTGCAGCAGATGCCCTTGGGGCCCTCTGCCAGTTGGGTCGAATTGTTCTGCATTTTCAACCAAGAATAATGTTGCCATATCCTGCCTTTTGTGATCTGATTCGTTGTGCAATTGGTGAGCATTTTTCTTCTTGCTCAAGAAAATTGTTTCAGAGATTACATATGTTATCTTTCCACATAGTGGGTAGTCATGGCAGTGCATCACTGCTATTCATGGCAAAGGTGAGAGTCTGATGATTTGTGACTGAATCTCATAAGATTATGACTGCACTCAACATTGTGTGGCATTCAAGGTGGTGTTGTGGACTTTTCGCCACAATTGCATACATATGTTGTCTTTGACATAGCTATCATGGACGTGGTTTTGCTTGAGACATTTGTGTGGATAGAGACAGATACAGCCGAATGTGGCGGTTATATCATGGCATTGTTTTCACTGTCCACCAGCTGACTTGTTTACCCATTGTGCACATGAAACTGGTGTTGGGGAAAGCATGCCTTGTCTCACAAGTTTGCTCATCTGTCAGAAGAGAGATTGTGGCGTAGTAAAGTGGTTACAACATTATCTGGTTACATATTTTGTGGAAAGTAACCTGGAGGTCTGAAGAATTATGGTGCCAAATATTGTGATTGTGGTTATATGTGTACAGTTGCCAAACAACTGAATCTCTTTCTTTTGCTGGTGTTTGTTCATTTGAGATTCAGGGTGTATTAACAGAGGTGATCTAGGTCCAGCTCTGCCAGCTGCAAAGTTCGTGTCAGAAGTTGTAATGTGCCTGGGATTTGATGAAGAGGACAGTAAAAAGGGCATTGTATGGCAGCTGCCACAAGAGTTTTTCCCATATGTTGATGCAGCAGTGGGTCTTCATGGGGCTCTCATTGTGGAGGTGTGACTCTCTTATTTAGAAGATAAGCAGTACCTTGTATCCTTAACTGATGTGTTGTTCAGAGAGATTCAAATACTTATCCAGATAGGTGTGCTTACATTTATTGGTGTTATCTTGTAGTCACAGTACCTACCTAGGAAGTTGCAGCTATGGAGTATGTAGGAAAACTAGAGAGGAAGCTGTGTGTGAAGGTGCTTTACATATGTGAAGTATCTGTGAACAACTGGGGAAGAGCAAATGACACACATGCTTGGCTTGTTTGATTTCATGAAGCCCCTCTCAAGATCCTCACGTTATCCATGACATAATTGACCCCTTTTATGTACGTGTTAGCAGGTGGTGCTTAGAACAGTAACAGGTGCTGAACTGGTGGAGGACTTCAGGAATGCACTTTCGGATATTTTGTATGGGTTTTGTGTACGTTATGCAGAGGCAAGCAAGGCAGCCCTGATAGCAACACTCAACTTACCTAAGTTTTTTGCAAGGCCTGGATTGCTCACAGAGTCAGAGAAGAATCTTTTTGTAGCAGCAGCTGTGCGACAACCAGTCCATCCTAGACAAAGGTTCCAAGGTAAATATGTTGACTCAAGCTTTGTGTCCTCTTTGGGATAAACTGCACAGTGTTTTGATTGTAATTTTTGCTTTTCACTGCTCTTTGTATAGGGGTTGAACAGACCGACATGTGGAGAAAACGAGCAAGATTAATGCTGGTGACTTTAATTGAGTTGAAAATCTTGAGAATTTCACATATTGGAAGGTGTGCTTTGATGCAGATCTCATGAGGGATTTTGCTAGAATTTGCCTGGGACGAATGCCTACAGAGGTGCTGGCAGGTTACCAGTAGCCTTTTACTGATTTTCCCTTTGCAAAGAGCAATCATACACCTCTTAATCAGCATGAGCCTTTGTAGCCTTCTCAATGCAAAATACAGATTGTTAACCCATTATCTGGTTGGATTTGGTCATTTGTAACATGGTTGGAGAATCAAGATTATTACACAGGAGATTTGAACATTTTAGAAATAACTCTGCTGCATTTTGGCGAGGATTTTTCCTTGATGTTACACGTTGTAAATGATGCTGTAAGCTTGGTAGGCAAACTATGACCATTGATTCCTAACACAAAGAGAAGTGGCTACTGAAGTAGCGGACAGTTTTGAATCATGAACAATTTTGAAGCATGAAAAGTTGAACCTGCAATTGTATCTCGATTTTGTCTATACAATGGCTGTTATAGTACTCTCTAGTTGTTCCCATATCCTTTGTGAACTGACTTGGTGTGAGCTGTGTTAGAGGCTGCACATGCGCAACTCAGATTACTACATATGAGACACATCAAAATCTGTTTCTGTAGCTGAAATTTACATTTGCCCATCTATCTATGAAGCAAGGTAGTTTGTTTTGTTTTGTTTTGTAACTATGAGATCCACCAAACTAGGGCACTGCAGATTGTGTACTTGGTAGCTTTGGATGAAGCGAAGGTAGTTTGTTTTGTTTTGTTTTGTAACTATGAGATCCACCGAACTAGGGCACTGCAGATCATCTAATTGGTATCTTTGGAAAGCTCTTGATGAGGAGGGGTGGATCAACTTGGTTTGATGACGGTTGGTCTTGAGGTGTAAAAGTTCTTGACTATTGAATGATTTTTTCATTGAAAATTAAATTGAATCATAACTGAAAACTTCAGAGGATTTGGGATGTCCCTTTGGTGTTGTTGGCAAGATCTAAGGAGCAAGATTTCATGGATTATATTTTGAAAGATTTGGACTTAAGATCGGGGGAGATATTGAACTTTAAGCGATTTCTGTCCCTAATAATTTAAATAAGTCACAAAAACCCAAGTTTTGGAGTGAAAAATCAGTTGAGAATGTGGTGGTCACACTTGAAGGTCTACAACTCAATTCAAGTATGAAGAATTGGGATGTGCTTTTGGTATTGTTGGAAAGATCTCGATGAACAGGATTTAATGAAATTTTATTTTGCAAGTTTTGGACTTTAAGATGTGGGAGATATCAAATTTTAAGTGTGTCAACACAAATTCAAATAATTTTTAAAAAAAAAACCAAGTTTTGGAAAGAAAAATCAATTGAGAATGTGGTCACCCATGCAAATCATATTTAACTCTTCAAAAATTGGATATAAGGTCTAGGGTTCTAAGGTTTAATTCAACCCTAAATCCTAAACCCTAGAAAACAATTATCATATGTTGAATTTCCCTTATTTTGAAACACGTTCACACTCGGGCCAATGACACAAGCCACACTAGTAGTTGTTAATGTATTCAATACAATACAAGATTATTGTTACTAAATTTTCCCCTCACTTTGGCCTTTATTTTGTTTTTTTCTGCCTTGTTGTCTTTTGCACCCATAACCTTCCATGTTACAAGCAGTGTTTGTTTTTGGTGGTGAAATTTTGTAACTTGGCGAATTTTAGGGGTTTTTTTCGCCATTTTTTGGAAATAAAATAATTTAATTAGCCACATCTAGCAGCACATTGAGAACTTGAGCAACTTCATGGGGGAACATGTGGGAACAACAATAAAATAAAATAAAATAAAATAAAATTCTATGCTGACAAAAGACCCCAAGGGAAAAAGATGAGCCCTCATTACATGAGTGCATGTTTAGCCATCTTATTGCATGCATTTTCTATTCATAAAACTAGTTATCACCATTTTTGGCCTGAACTAATACCCATTCCTAAGAGCACAAATGTTTTTTAAAATATCATTTCAATTAATGCCATTGGAATTTTGAGTAAGGTTTACAAAGTCTAACTCAAGAAATAGAGATTAATACTTTGTAAAAGTTGTAGAATATTTCATACTAAAAGTTTAGTTAGAGGATTCATTTTTATGTAAGCTATATAAGATTATCTGATATTTCACATATCTAAAATATAAATAATTATAGTACCTTTTAAGGTTCAGCAATAATTAAATTAATTTTGAAAATGTGAAATTTTCTAGAAAAATTCTGTTTGTGATGTTGAAATTTAAGGAAATTACAAGGACAAAATACAAAATTTGGGGAAACCCAAGATCCAATCACATAAGAGTGGTCAATCAATACATGAATCCTTTAGTTAGACATCCCACATGGTTTTGGTCAAGCAAATATTCAGGTATTTGTAAAGAATAATTGAATATGACTTTTGTTTTCCCAAAAAGGTATGTGTAATGAAGTAACCAATTTCACAAATACTAGGTACAAGATGCCAAAAATATGTCTGTCAATTTGGAGAAAAAATTATTAAGTAGACCTTTAAATGACATCCCACTATGAGATAAAAACATATTTAGATGACTCAAAAGTGGCATTTTAGATTATCCACATTTTAGAGTAGTTAAAATGTCACAATGTGACATTTAATAAACTATTCTATCCAATGTGCATTTCTTTGTGCTTTTGGTAAAAAATATTGATAAACTATTTTATAAATATCATTAGACATGTATTTGGTCAAAATATTCATGTGAAAGTTTGAAGTTTTGAATGTGAAATGGACTTTCAATGATTAAAATGGGACAATTTTATGTAAATTAATTTTTTTAATCAAAAAATTGTATTGGGAGAGTTTCAATGTATTTTTTATATAGCACATTTGATGTGGGACTAGTTTTTCAAATACAATTGACACTAGTGGTAACCCGTGCCTGCAAGGCACAGACGGTGGGCCAGCATGAGTGGGCTAAGCACCTCTGGCCCATCGTCACACTCAAGGTTTTTTTTTTTTTTTTGGCCCCTTAGTAATAAATAATTAGTGTTTTTTACGTTTTATTTTTTGAGCCCTTGAAAAGACTGTTTCAAAAGTTTTTTAAGGCTCATACTACCCCATGATTTACTTTGGATCTTTTTTTCT
>Ga0116231_10002056_pt1 | contig 42061 bp, 33 predicted proteins | sample S1TSphgellanicum_2_FD_89695 | JGI IMG/M metagenome (GOLD analysis project Ga0116231, IMG submission 89695) | Host-associated microbial communities from peat moss isolated from Minnesota, USA - S1T2_Fd - Sphagnum magellanicum MG | ecosystem: Host-associated > Plants > Peat moss > Unclassified... | reverse complement strand
GCGTGCGTGCCGGCGTTGCGCGCCAGACCCTCGAGGGCGCGCGCCAGGTCGATCAGATCGTGCACGTCGGAATCGCTCTGGTAGAGGCGCGCGAGTTCCTCCTCCTGCTCGAGCGCCTTGTCCAAGGTCATGCCGATCTCGAATGGAATCAGCTTGGCGATGCGGTCCACGTAGCCGTAATTGTGGCCGAGTACCCGGCCCACATCGCGCACCACCGCCTTCGCCGCCAGCGTGCCGTACGTGATGATCTGCGACACGCGCTCGCGGCCATACTTGTTGGCCACGTACTCGATCACACGGTCGCGGCCCTCCATGCAGAAATCGACGTCGAAGTCCGGCATCGATACCCGCTCGGGATTCAAGAATCGCTCGAACAGCAGGTCGTGCTCGATGGGATCCAGATCCGTGATGCCGAGAACGTAGGCGACCAAGGAGCCGGCGCCTGAGCCGCGACCGGGCCCCACCGGCACGCCGTTGTTGCGCGCCCAGCGAATGAAGTCCGCGACGATCAAGAAGTAGCCCGCGAACCCCATGGCGCAGATCACGTCGAGTTCGAGAGTCAGCCGCGCCGTATAGGCAAGCGGTGGGGTCTCGAGGCGCGCGCTGAGACCACGCGCGGCTTCGGCGCGCAGAAAATCCTCCGTGCTGCTGCCGGCCGGCACCGGATAGGCGGGCAGCATGGATGCGCCCAGCTTGATCTCGAGCGAACAGCGCTTCGCCACCTCGACGGTGTTGGCGAGCAGCTCCGGCGCATCGGCAAACAGCTCCGCCATTTGCGCCGGCGATTTCAGGAACTGTTCCTCGGAATAACGCCGCGCACGGCTTGGATCGGCGAGCAGGGCGCCGTCATGAATGCAGACCCGCGCCTCGTGCGCTTCGAAATCCTCGCGCTTCAAGAAGCGCACATCGTTGGTGGCGAGCGCGGCGACCCCATGCGCCGCAGCCATATCCAGCACCGCGTCGCCGTATGCCTCCTCGCCCGGTCTGCCGGTGCGCTGCACCTCGAGATAGAACCGATCGCCGCACAGCGACCGCCATTGTTCGAGACAGCGCAGCGCCTCCGCTTCGCGCCCGCGCGCGAGGCAACGGCCGATGTCACCTTCCTGACCGCCGCAGAGCACGATGAGTCCGCCGAGCGACTTGACGTCGAGCCAGCTGCGTTCCAGCATCGGCGCGCCGCGCTTGAGACCTTCCAGATAGGAGCGCGTCACGAGCCGGGTAAGATTGCGATAGCCGGTCAAATTCTGGCAAAGGAACGAGATGCGCGAGGGCGGCGTGCGCTCGCCGGCCTCACGGATCCAGGCATCCACTCCGATCAAGGGTTTGATGCCCGCTGCTTGCGCCTCCTTGTAGAACTTCACCATGGCGAACAAGTTGCTCTGATCGGTGAGCGCCACCGCCGGCATTCCCAATTGGGCGACCGCGGTCATGAGATCCGGCACGCGTACCACGCCGTCGAGCAACGAATACTCCGTGTGCAGCCGCAGATGCACGAACCCGCTCAAACGTTGGCCCTCGCGCCAGGCTGCGCGTCGCTGCGCTCCGTCATGATACGCACCGGCTCGAAGGACCGCCGGTGCAACGGACAGGGTCCGTGCTGCGCGAGCAGCCGCCGATGATCGCGGGTGGCGTAGCCCTTGTGGGCGGCGAAGCCGTATTGCGGATAAATCGCGTGCATCTCGTCCATATACGCATCCCGGGCCGTCTTCGCCAGGATCGAAGCCGCGCTGATCGCAGCATGGCTGGCATCGCCGCCGATGATGGCGCGCGCGGTCAACATCTTGCCGAAGCCTGACAGCCTGGGCAGCCGGTTGCCGTCTATCAACAGGTGATCCGGCACCATGGGCATCGCCAGGATCGCGCGGTGCATGGCGAGAAATGTCGCCTCCAGGATATTGAGCGCGTCGATCTCCGCATGGTCCGCCCAGCCGATACCGAAGCACCAGGCCTCGCGTCGGATCACGGTGCTCAAGACGTCACGCTGCGCCGCCGTGAGCTGCTTGGAATCGGCGACGCCCTCGATGGGGCGGCGCGGCCTCAAGATCACTGCGGCGGCAACCACCGGGCCTGCGAGCGGACCGCGGCCCGCCTCATCGACGCCGGCTATGCGCGGGGCGCCCATGCGCCGGGTGTCGCCACGCGGGGCGGCGCTGCACCGGGCGTCACCACGCCTCATGCACCGACACCTGGGCCGCGGCGCTGCCCGACTAGCGTCATGATGGCGAGCGCCGCGCGGCTGCCGGCATTGCGGCGCAGCTCGGCGTGGATCTGAGCGAATGATGCTTCCAACTCGCTGCGCCGTTCGGCATTGTCAAGCCACATGAGCAGCTCCGCACCAATGACCTCCGGAACGATGTCGTTCTGAAAATACTCGCCGACGAGGCGCCGATCCGCAAGTAGATTCGGCTGCGAGAAAAAACGAGTCTTGACCAGTTTCGTGTGGCGCAGGATCCAAGCAGTGAGCGCACCCAGCCGATAAATCACAACCATGGGACGTTTGCATAAAGCCGTTTCGAGCGTGGCGGTGCCCGAAGCGACCAACACCACATCGGCGGCCGTGAGCGCCGCCTGGGCCCTGCCCTCGAACAAGCGCACCTCCACCTGCGGGGCCTCGCGAGCCAATGTCGCCGCGAAAACCTCACGGGTCGGGCGGTTGGCGAGCGGCGAGATGAATACCAGGTTGGGGCGCTCGGTCTGCATCCAGCGCGCCGTCGCGGCCATGTCCGATGCGAGCCGCGTGACCTCGCCGCGGCGGCTGCCCGGCAGCAGAGCAACCACCGCTGCAGCGGCGGGCAACCCTAAGGCGGCGCGCGCGGCAGCGCGATCGACTTGCAGCGGAATGGCGTCGGCGAGCGGATGCCCGACGAACTCCGCAGGTATGCCATGGCCGTCGTAGAAGCGCTTCTCGAACGGCAGCAGACAGAGCACCAGATCCTCCGCTGCGCGGATGGTTCGCGCACGGCCCTGCCGCCAGGCCCAGACCTGGGGACTGACGTATTGCACGGTGGGAATGCCGGCATCGTGCAGTGTCCTGGCGATGCGCAGGTTGGTGTCCGGGGCGTCGATGCCGACGAACACATCGGGGCGCTCCTTCAGGAACATGCGGCTGATGCGCGACAGCAGCTTCATGAGCCGCGGCAGATCCTTGAGGACCTCGAACAATCCCATCACCGCAAACGATTCGGCCGGTTCCCAGCAAAGGCAGCCTGCCGCCTGCATCTTCGGGCCCGCAACGCCGAAGAACTGGGCATCCGGCGCGCGACGGCGCAGCGCCTCGATCAGATCGGCCCCGAGGGTATCCCCAGACGCCTCTCCGGCCACCAGGCCGACCCGCAAGGGCAGCGACGCTTGCACTAGGACGCTCGCATCAGGACGCTAGCATCGGGTGGGGTTCCTAGCGAACGATGCTGCGCGAGCTACGCTTGATGAAATCGACGAAGATGCGGATTTCGGGCTGACTCGCCGCCGTCTCCTCCAGCCTTTCCACCGCCTCTTCCAGCTTCAGCTGCGAACGATACAGCACGCGATACGCGCGGCGGATGTTCAGGATCTGCTCAGGCGTGAACCCGCGACGCTGCAGGCCCACGGTATTGATGCTGTGCGGGTCGGCCGGCTGGCCCACCGCCATCACGTAAGGCGGCACGTCGCGGGTCACGGCGGCGTTGTTGGCGATGAAGCAATAGGCGCCGATCTTGGTGTACTGATGCACGGCCGACAACCCGCCGAGGCTGGCGCAATCGCCGATCTCGACGTGGCCGGCGAGCGTGGCCACATTCGCCAGGACGATGTTGTCGCCCAGGGTGCAGTCATGCCCGACGTGCGAATAGGACATCAACAGATTGTCGTTGCCGATGCGTGTCACGCCGCGATCGAGCACGGTGCCGCGATTGACCGTGCAAAACTCCCGGAACGTATTGCGGTCGCCGATCTCGAGCCAAGTTCTCTCCCCGTTGTACTTCTTGTCCTGAGGATCCTCGCCCAAGGAGGCGAACTGAAAGATCTTGTTGTTCTTGCCGATTTTGGCCGGACCATTGACGACGGCATGCGGGCCGATCCACGTGCCTGAATCGATGCTGACTTCGGCGCCGACGATGGTGAAGGGACCGATCTCGACGTCCGGCGCCACCTGTGCCTGCGGCGACACGACGGCTCGCGCATCGATCACGCCTTGCTCTCCGGCGCTTTGACCTCGGGGGCGACCATCATTTCGGCAGACGCCACTTCCTTGCCGTCGACCTCGGCGACGCCGTCGAACCTCCAGATGCCCTTCAGGGCGCGGCGGAAGCGCACCTTCAGTATGAGTTGATCGCCCGGTTCGACCGGCTTGCGAAAGCGCGCATTGTCGATGGCAACGAAATAGAAGCGGGTGTCATCGTCCGGAATGACGTTTGCGGTCTTGAATGCGAGCACGCCGGCGGCTTGTGCGAGCGCCTCGATGATGAGCACGCCGGGCATGACCGGCCGATGCGGAAAATGTCCCTGGAAGAACGGTTCGTTGAAAGTGACGTTCTTGAGCGCGATCACATGCTTGCCTGCCTCGCATTCCATCACGCGGTCCACCAACAGGAATGGGTAGCGATGCGGCAGCTGCCGCATGATGGCTTCGATGTCCAGCTTCTCAGTCATCAGCGCTCCTTGTCCGCCAGACGCCGCAATTGCGCGACCATGCGCCGCCAATGCTGCGCCTCCACCGTCGGCATGCCGCTCGAGTAGGTGCCCGCGCCATGAATCGAGGCGCTCACCAGACTGCAGCCCGTGATGCGTACATCGTCGGCGATATGCAGGTGTCCGGCGAATCCGACCATCCCGCCGATGAGGCAGCGCTTGCCGATGACGGTGCTGCCGGAGATGCCGGTGCACGCGGCGATCGCCGTGTGCTCGCCGATGACCACGTTGTGTCCTACCTGTATTTGATTGTCCAATTTCACTCCGTTCTCCACGACGGTGTCGTCGATGGCGCCGCGGTCGATGGTGGTGTTCGCGCCGATCTCAACATCATCGCCGATTCGAACGCTGCCGACCTGCGGAACTTTCTGCCAGGTGCCGGCGTCCGGCGCGAAGCCGAATCCGTCCGCGCCCACGACGACGCCAGCGTGCAGGATACAACGCTGCCCGATGCTCACGCCTGCATACACATTCACGCGCGTCACCAGGTGCGAATCCGCGCCGATGCGTGCGCCCCTCTGCACGATGCAGCCGGCGCCGATGCGCACCCGCTCGCCGATGTCGACGTCATTCTCGATTACGCTCAAAGGACCAATGCTCGCGGATGCCGCGACCCGCGCCCCCGCAGCCACTATCGCGGCAGCGTGCACTCCGGATTCGACCGCGGGTTCGGGATAGAGCAAATCCGCGATTCGCGCATAGGCCAGATACGGGTTCGGATCGATGAGTGCCGCCACCGGACAGATTTCGGCATCGGCTTCGGTCACCACCACGGCGGTGGCCTGCGTTACCTCGAGCTGGCGCCGATAGCGCGTATTGGCAAGAAAACTCAAGGATCCAGCGCCCGCATGGGCCAGTGTGGCGACCCTGTCCACCTCGAGGCCGGGCTCGCCTTTGAGCTTCAGGCCGAAGCGCACGGCCAAGTCGCCAAGCGTGACCGTCACGCCTGCACCTCGACTTCATCATCAACGAGTCGGCCATGCGCGCCGGCCAACATCTCTGTGCTTAGTGCGTTCTACTTCGCAGCAGCGGGTTTCGGCGCGGGAGCAGGGGCCGCGGCTGCGGGCGGGGCCGTCGGCAGTTTCGCCGGTTTGGTCTTCAGTACTTCCAGCACCTGCGCCGTGATGTCGAATGCGGGCTTCACGTAGATGACGCTCTCTCCGACCACCAGGTCGAAGCCCTGCGCGGCGGAATAGGTGTTGATCTCGGCGACCAAGAAACGCTGAATCTTGGCGAGTTCCTCGTTGCGACGCGTGGAGACGTCGTCCTGGAATTCGCCAGCCTTGCGTGAAAATTCGCGCTGCTCGTCGCGCGCCGTCTTCTCGGCCTTCTGCCGGTCGGCCTCCGCCATGACGGCGCCTTCCTTCTGCATCTTCTCTTCGCGCGACTTGAGGTCGTTCTGCATGGTCACGAGTTCGCGCCGGCGCGGTGCGAACTCATTCTCCAAATCCTGCATCGCGCTCTTGGTTTGCGGGGCCTCTTCCAACAGCCGCTGAAAATTGACCACGCCGATCTTGATCTCGGCATGCGCCGCCTGGGCTGCCACGAAACCGCATAAGAGCAAACCTAGAGATGCAAGACCGCGAAGGTAATTCGACATGTTGAACTTTAAGACCTCAAATTGGCGTCAAAAGGCTTGACCGATGGAAAATTGAAAACGCTCTGTTTCGTCGTTGAATCTCACCGTGTCTCCGGGATACGCATTCAAAGGGATCCCGTACGAGAAACGGAACAGGCCCAATGGTGCAAGCCATTGTACCGCAACGCCTGTTGAGCGTTTCAGTCTATCATAAGCGAAGTGATAGTTGACCGGGGTTATGTCGTCAACACCCAGGAATTTGACCTTGTTGCCGGTCTGAAAGACGTTGCCCATGTCGTAGAACCAGCTTATTCGAGCCGCATTCTTCCATTTGTCGGGCTCGGGGAAAATCAGCTCGGCGCGCGTCACCACGCGCAGGTTGCCGCCGTAAGGATTACCCTCGCCGATGTTGTCGCGCGGACCCAAGCGGCTTTCGCGGTAGCCGCGGACACTGTCCGGCCCGCCGGCGAAGTAGTTGAGATACGGCGGCAGCGAGGTGGTACGCCCGAGCGCGGAGCCGTAATCCACCTGCTGCTGAAACGACGCAATCCATTTGCCCCATATCGGCACGTAGTCGATGAACTCGAAGTTCGTCTGGTAGTAGTGCACGTCGCTGAATGGCAGCGTGTAGCGTCCCGATAGGTTGATGCGCAGGCCGCGGTCGGGGAACAGCGCGCGATTGCGGCCCTCGTACGACCAACCGCCGGTGAGCTCGTAGGTGTAGAAGTCCGTGCCGTACACCGTGTAAGGATTGTCCAGGGAATTGATGACGCCGTCGCCATTGGTGTCCAGCAAATCGCGCTGGAAAGTGTTGCCATTGTCCTTGACCCAGGTCACTGCCTGCTGCGAGCTATAGCCTTGAGAGACGACCAGGTTGTTCTTGTTCGCGGCCGTCCCGGCGGTCAGGTACTGATACTCGGTGATCGGGTACGACCACTGGATCGCGCCGGTGATCTGCTTGGTCGAGAAAGCCGACGAGGCGGCAACGAACTGCGTGATGTCGCGATAGGTCAGCGACTCGGTACGCGCCACGCCATCGATGGTGGTGTAGGGCTGAGTATTGGAGAACACATAGGTCTTCTGAAACTTGCCGGCGTTGACTTCGAGGGCCACGCGATCGCCGGTGCCCAGAAAGTTCGAGTGCACGAAATTGCCGTTGACGCTGAAGCGCTGCGATTCGGAGTAGCCGATGCCGCCGCCGAACTGTCCCGGCAGGCCTTCCTTGATGTTGTAGTCGACATCGACGAGGTCCGCGCTGCCGGCCACGGGCTTGTTCTCGAACTCGACCTTCTCCACGAACGGCAGCCGCTGTATGCGCTCCTTGGAGCGTTCGACCGCGGAGTTCGACAGCCAGCCGCCCTCCATTTGGCGCATTTCGCGGCGCAGGACCTCATCATTGATCTGGGTGATGTTGTTGAAGTTGATGTGGCGCACGTACACGCGGTTGCCGGGCTCGATGAAGAACGTGATCGCCACCGTCTTCTTTTCGTTGTCCGGGGTCGGCACCGGATCGATCTTGGCGAAGGCGTAGCCGTCCGCGCCGAGGCGGTAACTCATCAACTCCTGCGAACTGGTGACGGACTTGCGCGAATAGACATCGCCCGGCTTGAACAACAGCAGCTTGCGCAGTTCCGCTTCGGGCACCACCATCGTGCCGGCGAGCTTGATGTCGGAGATCCTGAAGACATCGCCCTCGGTCACGTTCACGGTGATGTACATGTCGTCCTTTTCCGGGGCGATGGTCACCTGCGTCGAGTCGATCTGGAAGTTCGCATAGCCGCGGTCCATGTAGTAGGAGCGAATCTTTTCCAGATCGCCGGTCAAGGATTCGCGCGAGTAGCGGTCGTCCTGCTTGTACCAGGAGAGCCAGTTCGGCGTCTTGAGCTCGAGGGTTTCGAGCACGTCCTTTTCCTTGAAGCGCGTGTTGCCGACGAGATTGATCTCCTCGATCTTGGCGCGCTTGCCCTCCTTGATGTCCACCACGATGTCGACCTTGTTGCCCGGCAGGTCCGTGATCTTGGTGTCGACCCGCACTGCATACTTGCCGCGGCTGAAGTATTGGTCGGTGAGGTATTGCTTGACCTCATCGAGCACCGAGCGGTCGAAGGTCTTGCCTGTTGCCAGACCCACATTGCGCAAGCTCTTGGTCAGATCCTCGGTTTTGATGTCCTTGTTGCCTTTGATCTCGAACTTCGCGATCGAGGGACGCTCGACCACCACGACCAGAAGCGTGTTGCCGTCCCGGCGCAGCTCGACGTCGCGGAAGAAGCCGGTGGCATACAGCGCGCGCATGGCCTCGCCGATGCGCTGCCCATCCAAGTGATCGCCGATGTTCACCGGCAGGTAGTTGAATACCGTGCCTTCGGAGATGCGTTGCAGGCCTTCGACGCGGATGTCGCCGACCGTGAAAATGTCATCGGCGCCTTGCGCATGGACGGACGTATATGCAGGTTGGATGGCCAGCGCCACCAGCAACGCTGCGCGAACGTCAAGTCGCACGCGGCGATAACCATGTTTTGAGTCGCTGTGCGGCGCTCGCGAGCCTACGCCCGGCGCGACGGTGAGCGATAGGCGCAACGTTCAATTGGAGCATGATTCCCCGTTAGTTCAAATGTCTTGAAATATCGTTATAGAAGGCAAGACTCATCAAGACCACCAAGAGAGCGATCCCTACCTGCTGGCCGAACAGTTGCGCGCGCTCCGACAACGGACTTCCCTTGACCGCCTCGACTGCCTGATACACAACCTGCCCGCCGTCCAACAACGGCACCGGCATCAAATTCAATACTCCGAGGCTCACGGAGATCACCGCCAGAAACCCGAGGTATGCCGTCAACCCGAGGTAGGCGCTGATGCCGGCAAACTCGGCAATGCTCACCACGCCGCTGATGTTCTTCGGCGAGACCTGGCCGGTGACGATGCGCCACAGCATCTGCACGGTGAGCGCGGACATCTCCCAGGTCTTTTGCACACCCACCTTGAGCGCCTCGAGAGGTGCGGAACGGCGCGTCTCGATGAGCCCCGGTGGCCAGCTTTGCGGGCCCTCCTCGATCATGATGCCGAGGCGGCCGACCGCCTTCCCGCCCTCGATCACGCTCGGCACCGCGGCATTGAGGTGCACGCGCGCCCCGTGTCGCTCGACGTCGATCGCGAGCTCGTGGCCACCCGCGCCGCTCACCATGGCGATGAAGTCGGCACGGTTGCTCACCGGCTGACCGTCGACCGATATCAGCCGATCCCCGACCTGAAGGCCCGCACGCGCGCCGGCGCTGCCGCTCGGCACCTCGTGCACGAGCGTATTGGCGGTCCAGGTCGACAGATCGATCCCAAGGCCGGGCAGCAGTTTGCCGGGCTCCGTCAGAGCACGCCGATCCTCGCGCACACGCAACGTGAGTTCGCGCACTTGACCGTCGCGACGCACGCTCAAGGGTATGATTCCGTCGTCGCTGAAGCGGCGCATGAGCGCGATCTGCAACTCCTCGGTGTCGTCCACCGCGCGATCGCCCACCCGCGTAATCTCATCGCCCCGCTGCAAGCCGGCAATCGCTGCCGGGCTGTCCAAACGTACCTGGCCCACCACCGGCCTGACCACCTCGGTGCCGACCATGGCGAGCACGGCGTAAATCAGCGCGGCGAACAATAAGTTCATGGCGGGCCCGGCGAGCAACACCGCGATGCGCTGCACGACCGGGCGGCGCGTGAAGGAGCGATGCAGCTCGGCGGCTGTGACCTCGCTCTCGCGTTCGTCGAGGAGCTTCACGTAACCGCCGAGCGGAATGGCGGCGAGGCAATATTCGGTACGGTCCGCATCCTTGCCGACGCGGGTCAGCAATGGCTTACCGAAACCGATACTGAAGCGCAGCACCTTGAAGCCAAGCTTCTTCGCGACCCAGTAGTGGCCGAATTCGTGCACGGCAACCAGAATGCTGATCGCCACCAGAAACGCCACCAGAAAAACCACATACTTCATGCGAAGGCTCCGGAACCGAGCTCGATAAAAGAAGCAGCCATGCGCCGTGATGCCGCGTCGGCGTCCAATACGTCATCGAGAGCCTTGACCGGGGACGAATCAAGCCGCTGCAACACTTTGTCAATGACCGTTGAAATACCTACAAAGTTCAGGCGCCCCTCGAGAAAAGCCTGCACCGCGACCTCGTTGGCCGCATTCAGCAACGTCGGCGCTGTGCCACCGGCGCGCGCCGCCGCCCGTGCCAGTCCTAAGCTGGGGAATCTAGCATGGTCGGGGGGCTCAAAGCCGAGTTGTGCGATGCCGATGAGATCCAGCGGCTCGACCCCCGAGGCGATGCGCTCGGGCCAACCCAACGCCTGCGCAATGGGCGTACGCATGTCCGGCGCGCCGAGCTGCGCCAGCACCGATCCGTCCGTGTATTGCACCAAGGAATGCACCACGCTTTGCGGATGCACCACGACATCCACCTGCGTTTCCGGCAAATTGAACAGCAGGGTCGCTTCGATGACCTCCAAACCCTTGTTCATGAGAGTCGCCGAATCCACCGAGATTTTCCGGCCCATCTGCCACTTCGGATGGGCACAGGCCTGATCCGGCGTGGCGCGCGCCATGGCGGCCGCGTCGGTGCGGCGAAACGGTCCGCCGGAGGCGGTGAGTATGAGACGAGTCACGCCGGGCGCGGCCTCGCCCGGCAGATACTGCGCCGGCATGCACTGGAAAATCGCGTTGTGTTCGCTGTCGATGGGGATCAGTTGCGTGCCGGCGCGACGCACCTCCTCCATGAGCAGCCGGCCGGTCATGACCAGCGCCTCCTTGTTGGCGAGCAGCACCCGCTTGCCGGCTCGAACCGCCGACAAGGTCGGCAGCAGTCCGGCGGCACCGACGATGGCCGCCATCACCATGCGCACGTTGCCGGCGGCGGCAGCGTCGGCCAGCGCTTGGCTGCCGCATTCAACCCGCGTCCGCAAGCCGCCGGCGCGTAAGCTGCGCTGCGCATTCGCGGCCGCCTCGGGCTCGACCAGCACCACCGTGTCCGGCCGGAAGATCTTCGCCTGCTCGACGATCGACTGCCAGCTCTTGAGCGCACCGAGCATCGCCACCTTGTAGCGCTCGGGATGCAGGGCGATGACCGCCAGGGTGCTGCGGCCGATGCTGCCCGTGGAGCCAAGAATCGCCACGCCGATGGGCTCGCTCATCGGATCGCTCCGGAACCGAACAGGCCGAGCGCATACAGCGGCGCCGCCGCGGTGATGCTGTCGAGGCGGTCCAGCAGGCCGCCGTGCCCGGGCAGCAGGGTGCTCGAGTCCTTGAGCGAGGCGGCGCGCTTGAACATGCTTTCGGTGAGGTCGCCGACGATCGAGAAGACCCCGACGCCGCAGCCGAACGCCAGCATGAAGGGGACCGGCAGCGCGAAGTAGGCGGCGCCGGCCCATGCCACCAAGATCACCATGATGAGTCCGCCCGCCGCGCCTTCCCAGGTCTTGCCGGGACTGACGCGCGGCGCCAGTTTGTGCCGGCCGAAGCTCCTGCCGGCGAAATACGCTCCGATGTCCGCGGCGCACACCAACAGCACCAGCCACAAAACTGCTTGCGGGCCTCCGGCGAATCCACTCGTGCTCGCCGCCAAGTGCGCCAATGCCACGAATGCCGGCACCAATACGGGCACCCCGCAGAGCAGCGCCAGCGCGGGCTGATGGCGCTCCGGCGCGAGGTACAGCCAAAGGAAGGCGATCACCCACCACGCGCAGGCGGCGGCGAGCAACATGATCAGATAGGAGGCTCTGTGCGTCCAAGCGTAGCTCAAGCACATGAGGGCGGCGATCGCTGCCGTATAGGCCGACTTGGCCTTGAATGCTCGCAAGGCCCCGAACCCCGCCCACTCCCACGCCGCCAGCGTGAACACCGCGCCGAACGCCGCGACCGCCCACAGCCGCGGCAGCTCGAACAAGCCGAGGAGGAGCAGTGCACCGAGGAACAAGGCGGTCAAAATGCGCGTTCTCAGCATCTCAAGCATCCGCGCCGGCGCTGACCTGCGCCGAGGTTTTGCCGAAGCGTCGTTCACGCCGCGCATAGCGGCTCAATGCGTCGTCCAGATCGGCGGTCGAGAACTCCGGCCACAACACTTCCGTGAAATACAACTCGGTATACGCCAGGTTCCACAACAAAAAATTGCTGATGCGCTGTTCGCCGCCGGTCCTGATGAGCAGATCCGGGTCGGGAATCCCCGCCAGCGCCAAACGAGCGGCAATGTGCCCCTCGGTGATCTCCATGGGTTCGAGTTCACCCGCCGCCACGACTCGGGCGAGCGAACGGCATGCCTGGGCGATGTCCCAACGGCCGCCATAAGCCACGGCGACGAGGAGTTGCAGGCCGCCGTTGCGCGCGGTCAGCGACTCGGCGTCCTGCATGCGCCGCACCAGTTCGCCGCCGAGGTAGGCACGGTCGCCGATGAAGCGCAGCCGCACGTCGCTGCGGTGTAAATCCTCGATCTCACGGACCAGTGCATCGAGGAACAAGCCCATCAGCATCCCCACCTCATCCGGCGGTCGTTGAAAATTCTCGCTGCTGAACGCAAACAGCGTCAGGTAGCGGATGCTGCGCTCGCCGCAGGCCTCGACGATCTTGCGAACCACGATGATGCTCGAGCTATGTCCGGCAATGCGCGGCAGGCCGCGAGAGCGCGCCCACCGACCGTTGCCGTCCATGATGATTGCGACATGCTGCGGCGAGTCGGCCATGGGCATTGCGGCTGTTGCGGGTCTTAAAGAGCCTTCAGACCTGCAGCAGCTCCTTTTCCTTCTCCGCCAGGGCGTGGTCGATATCGGCGACGTGTTTGTCGGTGAGCTTCTGCACCTCTTCCTGGGCGCGCCGGTCATCGTCCTGTGCGATGAGTTTTTCCTTGAGCATTTCCTTGAGCTCGCTCATGACTTCGCGGCGCACGCCGCGCACCGCCACTCGCGCACTCTCGGCCTCGCCCTTCGCCACCTTGATGATGTCGCGGCGCCTCTCTTCGGTGAGCGCCGGCATGCTGATGCGAATGAGTTGACCGGCCGTATTGGGCGTGAGACCCAGATCGGACTTGTAGATCGCCTTTTCGATGACGGACACCATGGCTTTCTCCCAAGGGCTGATGGTCAGCGTGCGCGCGTCCTCGGTGGCGATGTTGGCCACCTGGTTCAGCGGCATCTCCGAACCGTAGTAGTCGACCTTGATGTGTTCGATTAGGCTGGTGTGCGCGCGCCCGGTGCGCAGCTTCTTGAGCTGATCCTTGAATGCCGTCACGCACTTCTGCATGCGCTGGGTTGCGTCTTTCTTCAGGTCATCGAGCATGTGCCACCTTCAAGCTTCAGCGGAAACGACCGTACCGACGTCCTCGCCCATGACAATACGCATCAAATCGCCGGCATGGAACAAATTGAAGACCTGGAGCGGCAAATTATTTTCACGACACATGACGATGGCGGTCGCGTCCATGACATTGAGCCGGTCGTTGAGCACCTTGTCGAAGGTCAGGCGCGCATAGCGCTTCGCGTTCGGATTCTTCACCGGATCGGAATCATAGATGCCGTTGACCTTGGTGGCCTTCAGCAAAATGTCCGCGTTGATCTCGATGGCCCGCAGGCTCGCCGCGGTATCGGTGGTGAAGAAAGGATTGCCGGTGCCGGCGCCGAAAATCACGACCCGGCCCTTCTCGAGGTGCCGCACCGCGCGGCGCCGGATGTAGTCCTCGCAGACCTCGTTGATGCGCAGGGCCGACATGACGCGCGCGTAGGTGCCGAGACTCTCGAGTGCATCCTGCATCGCGAGGGCGTTGATCACGGTCGCGAGCATTCCCATGTGGTCCGCGGTCACGCGGTCCATGCCGGCGCGCGCCAACCCTGCGCCACGGAAGATATTGCCGCCGCCCAACACCACCGCCACCTGCACGCCGATCTGCACCAGATCGCGGATCTCGCCGGCGATGCGCTTCAAGATGATGGGATCGATGCCGTAATCCTCGCCCCCCAACAACGCCTCGCCGGACAGCTTGACGAGGATCCTTCGGTATCGGGCCGTGGCGGCGGGCGTGGTCATGGTTTCTGGGTCGCCTTCACCTGGGCCATGACCTCGCCGACGAAGTCATCGACCGGCTTCTCGATCCCGACGCCGACCTCGAAGCGCACGAACTCGAGCACCGTGGCACCGGCCTTCTTCAGCAGCTTCTCGACGGTCACATCCTCGTCCTTTACGAAGGGCTGTCCCACCAAGGTGATCTCGGCCAGGTACTTGCGCAGGCGCCCCTCGACCATCTTGGCGATGATCTCCGGCGGCTTTTTCTCGCCACGGGTCTGCTCGGCGAGGATCGCACGCTCCTTCTCGAGCACATCGGCCGGCACGGCCGCCGCGTCGACGAAGGTCGGATTGACCGCGGCCACGTGCATGGCCAGATCACGGGCGAGCGCGTCATCGCCGCCCTGCAACACGACCAATGCACCGATCCGGCCGCCGTGGACATACTCGCCCACCGCGCTCGCGGCGGCCACGCGGACGAAGCGGCGCACCGCGATGTTCTCACCGATCTTGGCGATGAGTGCGCGGCGCCGTCCATCGAGGGTCGCCCCATCCTCCGTGCCTTGCGGCGCAGCCAGCAGATCGCTAAGCGTTGCGGGCGCAGCGTCGAGCGCGGCCTTTGCCGCTGCCTTGGCGAACTCCTGAAACTCATCGCCACGGGCGACGAAATCGGTCTCGCAATTGACCTCGACCATGGCCGCAGCCGCATTGCTGCGCTGCACCGCGATCGTACCCTCGGCCGCGACCCGCGTCGCCTTCTTGTCGGCCTTGGCAAGGCCGCTCTTGCGCATCAGTTCCGCGGCGGCATCCAGGTCGCCCTGGGTCTCCACGAGCGCCTTCTTGCATTCCATCATGCCCGCGCCGGTACGCTCGCGAAGCTGCTTGACTGTATCTGCCGTTATGTTCATCGGTGCTTCCAAACCGCCGTCGAGCGGCAAAGTTCCAGGCAACATGCGGGCGGGCGGCGGAATCACCGCTCGCCCGCCCAATCCCTTGCGTTCTATCAAGCCCCGCGGCGCGGCGGCCCGCTGCGCCCAGGGGGCCGGCGGCGCGGCGCACTGGCGGGGCGCACTTCGGCCGGCGGGGTATCGGCAGCGTCGACATCCTCGGTCTCGGTCTCTACTTCGTCGAGCGATGCCGCCACGGCCGCCACACTCGGCACCACCGTGACCGCCACCTTGCGCCGCGGCGGCGGCTTGCGTTGCGCGCCGCGTACCGCCGGCGCCGGCCGGCGGCCGGCAGCGCCGGCCGCGCGCTTCTTCGGATTGCCCTCTTCGTCCAATTCGACGAACTCGTCCTCGCTGACGGGGACCTCGGGCAGCGATGCCTTGCCCTCGAGCACCGAGTCGGCGACTCCTCCCGTGTACAGCAGGATCGCGCGCATGGCGTCGTCGTTGCCGGGGATCACGTAGTCGATCCCATCGGGCGAGCAGTTGGTATCCACCACCGCGACCACGGGAATGCCGAGCTTCTGGGCCTCGTGGACCGCGATTTGCTCATGTCCGACGTCGATGACGAACAGCGCATCGGGCAGCGCGGTCATGTCGCGGATGCCGCCGAGACTGCGCAGCAGCTTGTCCATCTCCCGCCGCAGCATCTGCGCTTCCTTCTTGCCGCGCCGGTCGAGCGCGCCGCTCTGCGCCATCTCGTCCAGCTCGTTCAAACGCTTGATCGACCCGCGAATGGTCTTGAAGTTGGTGAGCATGCCGCCGAGCCAACGCTGGTTGACGTAGGGCATGGAGCAGCGGGCTGCTTCCTTTTGGACCGCATCGCGGGCGGAGCGCTTGGTGCCCACGAACAGCACCTTGCCGCCCTCGGCTGCCACGCTCTTGATGAAGGCCGCGGCCTTGATGTAAAGCGGCTGCGTCTTCTCGAGGTTGATGATGTGGATCTTGTTGCGTTCACCGAAGATGAAGGGAGCCATCTTCGGGTTCCAGAAGCGGGTTTGGTGTCCAAAATGGACGCCCGCTTCCAGCATCTGTCTCATAGACACGCTGGTCATGCATACTCTCCTGGCCGGGTTGAGCCTCCGCGTATCCCAGACGGCAACTCGAGGAAGTGAAATGGCGAGGGCTATCCCCGTCATTTCAGACCCCTCGAGCACCCGGCCGTCCGTGACGATACGCGTGCGGGGTTGTTAAAAATAGCCGCGCTTTATACCATGAACGTCTGTCGGAAACAAAGCTTACGGTACGCCCCTCGAGCTTAGGACTGAAAAGCGCCATGACCGTGACCATCAAGACCCCCGAGGAACAAGAGAAGATGCGGGCTGCCGGCCGCCTGGCGGCCAGCGTCCTCGACATGATCGAACCCTTCGTGGTGCCGGGCGCCACCACGGAGGAGCTCGACAAGCGCTGCCACGACTTCATCGTCGATGAACTCGAGTCGATCCCGGCCAACCTCAACTACCGGGGCTTTCCGAAGACCATCTGCACCTCCGTCAACCACGTGGTGTGCCATGGCATTCCGGGCGACAAGCGCTTGAAGAGCGGCGACATCATCAATATCGACGTCACCGTGATTCGCGACGGTTTCCACGGCGATACCAGCCGCATGTACCTGGTGGGCCAAGCCCCGGTGCTGGCGCGCCGGCTCACTCAGATCTGTCATGAGGCCATGTGGCGCGGCATCCGCATCGTCAGGCCAGGGGCGCGTCTGGGCGACATCGGCCATGCCATCCAGACGTTCGCCGAGAGCAATAATTTCTCGGTGGTGCGCGAATATTGCGGCCATGGCATCGGCCGGGTTTACCACGAAGACCCGCAGGTGCTGCACTACGGAAAACCCGACACCGGCATGGAGTTGGTCGCCGGCATGACCTTCACGATCGAGCCCATGATCAATGCAGGCCGGCGCGACGTGCGCCTGCTGCCCGACGGCTGGACGGTGGTCACCAAGGATCAATCCCTGTCCGCGCAATGGGAACACACCGTGCTCGTCACCGACTCAGGCTACGAAGTTCTCACCTTGGGCGCAGCCGCGAGGGTGCCCGAAGCGACCGCCGCGGAAGGCGTCGATGCCGTGACCGCCAGGGTATGACCCTCACTTGAACGCGTACGGGAAGTTCTTCGACAGCCAAATCGACTGGGACTATTTGGACGCCGTTCCGCAGGCGTTGAACGAAGGCCAGTTCTCGCCGCTGGTATTCCGCCAGGTCCTCGATCGCGGCACCGAATTGCTCAAGGAACGCTTCGTCGCCGATGAAGCGATCGAGGATCTGGTGCGGGATCGCGCCCGCCTGGTGGATGTTGCGCTGCGCGCGGCCTGGGTGAGCCATGTCGGCAAGTTCGCCGAAGATCTGGCGCTCGTGGCGGTGGGCGGCTACGGACGCGGCGAACTGCATCCGAGTTCCGACATCGACATCATGGTGCTTTTGCCGAAGAGTGATTCGGCCGACTGGCAGCCGGACATCGAGCGGTTTCTGACGTTTCTGTGGGACATCGGCCTCGAGGTCGGACATAGCGTGCGATCGATCGATGACTGCCAGCGCGAGAGCCTCGCCGACATCAGTGTCGCGACCACGCTGTTCGAAGCGCGCCTGCTGTGCGGACCCGAGTCGCTGTTCGCGGGTATGCGCCGGGCGTTGGCCCCGGATCGGCTCTGGTCCTCGCAGGACTTCTTCGAAGCGAAGGTGCGCGAGCAGACCGAGCGCCATCATCGCTACTTCGATACCGCGTATAACCTCGAACCGAACGTCAAATCGAGTCCCGGCGGCCTGCGCGACGTGCAGACGATCGGCTGGGTTGCGAAGCGCCATTTCGGCACCGACACGCTCGATGAGCTGATCGCGCACGGCTTCCTGACGGGTGCGGAGCTGCGCAAGCTCAAGGCCGGACAGTCGTTCCTCTGGAAGGTACGTTTCGGACTGCACGTGCTCACCGGCCGGCGCGAGGACCGGCTGCTGTTCGACTATCAGATCAAGCTGGCGAAGCTGTTCGGCTATGAAGATGCAAGCTTCACGCTGGCCGTCGAGCAGCTGATGCAGAAGTACTACCGCACCGTGATGGATATCAGCCTGCTGAACGAGATGCTGCTGCAGCTGTTTCGCGAGGCCATCCTCACGCAGAGCGGTCCGCCGCGTCCCATCAACGCGCGCTTCCAGATTCGCAACGATTACCTGGAGGTCACGCACCACGAGGTTTTCGCCCGCCATCCGTCCGCGCTGCTCGAGCTGTTCGTGCTGCTGCAGCAGAATCCGGAATTGCGCGGCGTGCGCGCCGAAACGATCCGGCTGATCGGCACGCACCTGTGGTTGATCGATGAGGAATTTCGCCAGAACCCGCGCCACCATCGGCTCTTCATGGAGATTCTCTGCGCCCCGGTGGGAGTCACGCACGAGCTGCGCCGCATGAATCTTTACGGCGTGCTGGGACGCTACATTCCTTCGTTCGGCCGGGTGGTCGGGCGCATGCAGTACGATCTTTTCCATGCCTACACCGTCGATGCTCACACGCTGTTCGTCGTGAGCAATCTGCGGCGTATGGCCATGCCCAAATACAACGATGAATTGCCGGCATTGAGCCAGATCATGCAATCGCTGCCGCGCCAGGAGCTTGCCTACCTGGCGGCGCTGTTCCACGACATCGCCAAGGGCCGCGGCGGCGATCATTCCGAACTCGGAGCCGTCGATGCAGAAGCCTTCTGCCTCGAACAGGGCTTGGGACGCTACGAGGCGCGCCTGGTCGCCTGGCTCGTCAGGAATCATCTGATCCTGTCCATCACGTCGCAGAAGAAGGACATCAGCGATCCGGAAATCATCCGCGATTTCGCGCGCCGGGTCGGCGATCAGACGCACCTGGATTATCTGTACGTGCTCACCGTGGCGGATGTGCGCGGCACCAATCCGAAGCTCTGGAATGCCTGGAAGGCGCGCCTGTTCGAGGAGTTCTACGAGCGCACCAAGCGCGCACTGCGCCGCGGGCTGGAGACGCCCATCGACCAGGAGGAACTGATTCGCGAAACGCAGGCGCAGGCGCGCGCCAGGATGCCGAGCGTTGCGGAGAGCTTGGTCGATCGCGTCTGGGCGCAGTGGACCGAGGCTTATTTTCTGCGCTATACGCCGGAGGAAATCGCCTGGCACACGACGCTGCTGTCGGAGCGTGATCCGCACGAGGATGAGATGCTGGTGGCGATCCGCCAGCTCAACGATCGCGGCGGTACCGCCTTGCTGACCTACACGCCGCGGCGGCTGCGCAGCTTCGCCCGCACGACGGCGGTGCTCGATCAAATGGGCATGAACGTCGTCGATGCACGATTGATCCAGAGCGCCAACGGTTTCAGCCTGGAAACCTACGTGGTGTTGGAAGACAGCGGCGCATTGATCACCGACCTTTCACGCGTGCAGGAGATCGAGCGCGGCCTATGGCGCGCCTTGAAGTCGAAAGAGGATCTCCCGCTCACCGTTACGCGCCGCGCGACACGCCAGGTACGCATGTTCACGACGCCGACGCAAGTGAATTTCAGCGTCGACAGCCGCAGCGAGCGCACGATTCTCGAGTTGATCGCCGGTGACCGGCCCGGCCTGCTGTCGGAGGTCGGCAAGGTGTTTCTTGCGGAGCGGGTGGCGCTCAACGGCGCGAAGATCATGACGGTCGGCGAACGCGCCGAGGACGTGTTCTACGTCACCGGCGCCGACGGCGGCCTGCTCGACCAGGACACCTGCCGCCGCGTCGCGGATGCGTTGGTGCTGGCGCTCGATCGTCGTGAGGTCTCGCGCGCATGACCGATGCACACCACCTGGCACTGCGCACCGCCATCGAGGGCGCCTATGAGTCGCGCGCCGAAATCACGCCGAAGACCGTGAGCGCCGAGGTGCGCCGCGCCATCGAAGAGAGCCTCGAACTGCTCGACTCCGGTGCACTGCGCGTCGCACAGCCGCACGCGGCGACCGGCGCACCGGGGGCCGGCCTACCGGAGGCCGGCCTACCGGGGTCCGGCCTGTCGGCGGCCGGCGGTTGGTCCGTCAACGAATGGCTCAAGAAGGCCGTGCTGCTGTCGTTCCGCATCAACGACAACGCCCCCGTCGCGGCCGGCGCGTTGAGTTTCTACGACAAGGTGCCGCTCAAATACAGCGGCTGGGACGCGGCACGCTTCGCCGCCGCCGGTGTGCGCGTGGTGCCCCCGGCCACGGTGCGCCGCGGCGCCTACGTCGCCGCGAACGTGGTGCTCATGCCGAGCTATGTGAATGTGGGCGCCTATGTGGATTCCGGCACCATGGTGGACACTTGGGCAACCGTCGGCTCGTGCGCGCAAATCGGCAAGAACGTGCACCTGTCGGGCGGCGTCGGCATCGGCGGCGTGCTCGAGCCCTTGCAGGCGGCGCCCACCATCATCGAGGATGGCTGCTTCATCGGCGCACGCTCCGAGATCGTCGAGGGCGTCGTGGTCGAGGCCGGCGCCGTCATTTCGATGGGTGTCTTCATCGGCCAGAGCACCCGCATCTACGATCGCGAGCGCGACGAAATTCTTTATGGACGCGTGCCGGCCGGCGCGGTCGTGGTACCGGGAACCCTGCCCGCGGACAACGGCAAGTACGCGTTATCCTGTGCCGTGATCGTCAAGCGCGTCGATGCGAAAACCCGCGCCAAGACCTCGATCAACGAGCTGCTGCGCAATACTGATTAACGATATCATTGCGCGAGATTTCACCAAGGATTTCGGCGATGAGACAGGTTAGCTGCGTCTCGCGCCTCCTCGGTGCGCAGCATGACGCTCACGGCCTCGGCGCCCTGCTGAAAGGCGAGCGCCCATGCCGGCAACGGCGGCGAGGTCGGTACGGCGGCCCCCGGTTGGCCGGCCCCCGGTTGGCCGGCCCCCGCGTTGCTCGATTGCGCCAGTAGGACCCACGAATCGACCGTGCCATGGGAGCCCTTCAACGCGCCGCGGACAGCGACCATTGCGACCACGCGTCCGTGGCGAATGAAGCGATGTTCGAGGAATCCCCAACGGCCGCTCCAGCCGACCAACCGTGACTCGATGTCAACCGTCTGGAATGCCTTGAGTTCGCGACGATATTTGGCCATGGCATCGCCCACGACGGGCATGAACCCGTGCCGCTTCGCGGTCTGATAAACCCCCGTGCGGACGAACCAATGGATTCGTCCCAGATCCGCGAGAGTCAAATAGCGGCCATTATTGACGTGCAGGTTCGCGTCCAAATCATTGGGCCAGATGCGGATGCGCACGCGCGTGGTTGCCAACAGATCGACGCGCGGTTTGCCGATGAGCGATATGCCAATCCGGATCATGCGCAGCCACGGCACGACCAAGCGTCAGGCTCCTACCCGCGGCCTCATCGAGGAATCAACTCGAGCACGTCGCTGGTCACCACATCAACGGCTTTTTTCGAGTAGGACAAGGGAAAATAACGGCCTTCGAGCCACATCGGCAGCAAATCGTCGTAGTGCTTGGCCGCGGGCTGCCCGCTCTGTCCCGGCACGTTTATCCCGACCGATGCGTCCCAATCGGAGAGATCGAAGATTTCCCGATAGCTTGCGCCGTCGTCCTGCTCGAAGGAGCCGTCGGAAAAACTCGTGGCCTGCACCACCTCGCCGTCGCCGGAACGGCGCAGCGGCCCGCGATCGAACAGCGCCGCGGCGGCCGGCAAGCCGTCCAAGGCATGCCGAAAGGTCACCGTATGCAAGGCTCCCCAAGCCCACTGGGCGACATCGGGACCCCGCTCGGCCACGAGCTGCGCGCGCGCTTCGTTCAAGGTGCGCAACAGCAGCGCGTCGCGCGCCGCGACACTACCGAGGATCCCCGTCGCCGGCTCATCCAGTTCGCGCGCCACGCGCACGCGGGTCACGTCCCCGAGCGCTTCGCGGGCATTTTGCGGCACCAGCAACGTGGTCAGCTGGCGCTGCAGACCTTGCAGCCAATATTCGAACAATGCGGCCTGCGGCGAATCCGCCCGCAACGCGCAATCCCAATCGAGCATCATGCGCACGGTGGCTTGGGCTTCGCCGGAGGCATCTGCTGCAACGCCCGCGCCGCGCAGCTGCCGCTGCAGATCCTGCGCGAGCAGCGACACGACATCGCTCTGTAGATCTTGCATGTCGGCAACCCGTAATTTGTTGCCCCGGGATTTTGCCTCTTCGAGCACCTGAGTGATTCGCAGGTAGCGCGACGGATCGGACCACTCGAAGCCGACTGCATACGGATAACCATCAGGGACCATGCGCTGATTCGCGGTGGCGATGAAGCCGGACGCAGGGTTGTAGCTATGCGGCAACTCTGCGTTGCGAATGAAGCCCGCCCACTCGAACTGACCGTTGCCGGGCACCGGCAAAAGCCCGGTCCAATTCTTGCGCCGCGGCGCAAGCCCGGTCGAATGCTCGCCGATGTTGCCGGCGCGATCGGCGTAAACGATGTTCTCCGAAGGCACTTTCCAGCGCGGCATGGCCGCCTCGAATTCCTGCCAGTTGCGCGCCCGATCGAGCGTGAGTGAAGCAAGATACCCGGCGCTGCCGGGTTCCTCGCCCACCCAACGCAAGGCAAGCGCACGCCGGCCGTCATCCCACAGCACCGGTCCGTGGCGCGTGTACTTGATCTGCACGTGCACCGGTGCCGCGCCCCGCACGAGGATGGTTTCGTCGCTCAAGCGCATCGACTGCCAGCCGCTCTCGGTTGCGTATTGCAGGGGCTCTGCCGGGTTGAGTTCCTCGACATACAAGTCTTGCTGGTCGAGCCCGAAGATGGTGAAGCCCCACGCAATGTCGCCGTTGTGGCCCACGGCGACCCCTGGCAGCGCGGGCTCGCCGGCTCCGATGACATTCCACCCTGGCGCCACCAGGTGCACGATGTAGCGCAGCGAGGGCTCGGCGATCACGCGATGCGGATCATTGGCGAGCAGCGGTTTGCCGCTCGAGGAGAGCGCCCCGGATACGGTCCAATCGTTGCTTTCCCTCAACAGCTTGGTCTCGAAAGCGATGCGGGCATCGCTGCCTACTAGAGCGTCGAGCAATCCGGGGGACAGGCCCGAATAGTCGACGCCCGGCTTGGGGTCGAGCTTGACCTGCGGATCGAAGTCGAAGAGCCCGCTCGCGGCATCGTTGCCGAGCAACGTCATCACCTGGGCGTGCTGCAGCTCGAGCGCGGCATTGGACGTCATGGAATACGCAGCCATGCGATTCAGACAATCGGACGGCTTCCACGGCTCAGGCGCGATGCCTGCCAGCTGAAATTCCAGCGGCAAACCGGGGCCGCCGGGCGCCGTGAGCAGTGCGATATACGCGTTGATTCCGCCGGTGAATGCCTCCAGGATCTCCTCGGTGTCCGGTGCGTAGCTCGAGAATTCCGCTTGCATGTCACCACGGTAGCGCAGACGGCGCGCGTTCAAGTCGCGCTCGACGGCTCCGGGTCCCAAGACCTCCGCGAGCCGTCCCTGCCCCGAGCGCTTCCACATCTCCATCTGAAACAATCGATCCTGGGACACCACGAAGCCCTGCGCAAAGAACAGATCATGTTGATCCGCGGCATAGATGTGCGCGACTCCCCAGCGGTCGCGCTGGACGCGCACTGCCCGGTGCAAGCCGCGAACGCGCAGCGTGCCGTCCAGCGTCGCGAGCGCCGCCCGCGCCCGCGCCCGCAGTGCTTCCCGCGGCGGCGACTCGAGAGCAGACGGCGCTGCGACGGCCGCGTCGCTCTGCGCCAGCGCGGCGCGGGCGGGCCACACGACCGCCAGCAGTGCGAGCAACCCAAACCAGGAGGCGTTGCTGCAGTCCGCGCTCACCCAAACCTGCCGGTGATGTAATCCTCGGTGAGCTTCTGTTGTGGATTGGTGAAGATCAAATCGGTGGGCCCGACTTCCACCAGATCGCCCAGGTGGAAGTATGCCGTGCGCTGCGATACGCGCGCGGCCTGCTGCATGTTGTGGGTGACGATGGCGATGGCGTAATTGGCGCGCAGCTCGTCGATCAAGTCCTCGATCCTGGCACTCGCGATCGGATCCAGGGCGGACGTGGGTTCATCCATCAGGATCACTTCGGGATTCACGGCAATGGTGCGCGCGATGCAGAGCCGTTGTTGCTGGCCGCCGGACAGGCTGGTGCCGGGAGTGGACAGCCGATCCTTCACCTCTTCCCATAGGCCGGCGCGCTGCAGGCTGGTGTTCACCAGTTCATCCAGATCGGTGCGGTGCTTGGCAAGTCCATGTATGCGCGGGCCATAGGCCACGTTCTCATAGATCGACTGCGGGAACGGCGTCGGCTTTTGGAACACGATGCCGACGCGGGCGCGCAGCTGCGCGACGTCCTGGTCGCGCCGATAGATATCCTGACCGTCGAGCGTGATGACGCCGGTAACGCGCGCCTGCGCGATGGTGTCGTTCATGCGGTTCAAGCACCGCAGGAACGTGGACTTGCCGCAGCCGGACGGCCCGATCATCGCGAGCACCTGATTGCGCCCGATGTCGAGCGTCACGTTCTTGACGGCATGCTTGTCGCCGTAGAATACATCGACGGTGAGCGCCGACATGACGGGATCGCGCACCAGGTCGCTGGCCGGCGTCATCCGAATCGCCCGGTGATGTAGTCGCTGGTCCTCCGATCCTTCGGCGAGGTGAAGATCTCGTTCGATGGCCCGATCTCGACGAGCTCGCCCAGATACATGAATCCCGTGACGTTGGAGACGCGAGCCGCCTGCTGCAGATTATGCGTCACCACCACGATGCAATACTTCTCGCGCAGTGCCTGCATGGTTTCCTCGACGCGCAGCGTCGAGATCGGATCGAGGGCCGCGGTAGGTTCGTCGAGCAGCAAAACCTCGGGCTGAACGGCGATCGCGCGCGCGATACACAGACGCTGCTGCTGGCCGCCCGACAGTGAGCGGCCGTCGGCGTTCAACTTGTCCTTGACCTCGTCCCACAGCGCCGCATCCCGCAACGCCGATTCGACGCGCGCCCCGAGGTCTGCGCCGCGCACTCCACCGGCGAGCCGCAGGCCTATCGCCACATTGTCGTACACCGACATCGGGAACGGCGTGGGCTTCTGGAACACCATGCCGACGCGATAGCGCAGCTCCGCCACATCGACCGTCGGACTCAAGATATCCTGGCCGCCGATGCGCACGTTGCCTTCGGCGCGCTGCTTCGGGTACAGCGCATACATGCGGTTGAGCACGCGCAGCAGCGTCGACTTGCCGCAGCCCGAGGGTCCGATGAACGCCGTGATCGAGCGGTCGGCCAGGGACAGGCTGACGTTGAAGAGGGATTGCACTTCGTCATAGAAGAAATTCAAGCCCTGGATCTCGATCTTGGGGGGGCCTGAAACGGCGGTTTCCGACGCGGGCGTGCGCAGCGGCCCGCGGATCTTCAGGTGTCTTGGTGTCTTGGTCGAAGGAATCATCGTCCCGCCCCTCGTTCGGTCTGCAACATCGCCAGAATCACACGCGCCGATATGCTCAAGATCAAGATCGACATCGTGATGATCAGGGCGCCGGCCCAGGCGAGATTCTGCCAGTCTTTGTAGGGACTCAACGCGAATTGGAAGATGACCACCGGCAAATTCGCCATCGGCGCGTTCAAGTTCGTGCTCCAGAACTGATTATTGAGAGCCGTGAACAGCAACGGTGCGGTCTCGCCGCTGATGCGTGCTACGGCGAGCAGCAGGCCCGTGACGATGCCGCTGCGTGCCGCAGGATAGAGGACGCTGACCGTCGTGCGCCAGGGGTATGCGCCGAGCGCCGCCGAGGAGTCCTTCATGCCGACCGGCACCAGGTTGAGCATGTCCTCGGTCGTGCGCAGCGTCACGGGAATGGCGAGGATGGCGAGCGACAGCGCGCCGGCGAGCGCCGAGAAATGGCCCATGCGCATGACGATCAATTCATAGACGAACAGGCCGATGATGATGGACGGCGCGGACAACAGCACATCGTTGATGAAGCGCACCGCCGTGCTCAATCGCGAGCCACGCCCGTACTCGGAAAGATACGTGCCGGCGAGCAGCCCGATCGGCGAGCCGATCAAGATGCCGAGCACCGTCATGATGGCGCTGCCGTACAACGCATTCGCCAGGCCGCCCGCACTTCCCGGGGGCGGCGTCATTGCGGTGAACAGATGCGGCGACATCGTCGCGAAGCCGTTCGCGACCAGCGTCCACAGGATCGCTCCCAAGCACACCAGTCCCGTCAAGGTGGCGAGCAGCGACAACGACAACAAGGTGCCGTTCTTGATTTTCCGGAAGGTCCGGCGGCTCATGCCTTCAGGCCGTCACACGGCGCTCGAGCCGGCGCAGCATCCACTGAGCGGCGGCGATCACGGTGAAGGTGATGATGAACAGCAGCAGCCCGAGCGCTATCAACGAAGAGGTGTACAGATCCCCCACCGCTTCGGTGAACTCGTTGGCGATCGAGGAAGATATGGTGGTGCCCGGCGCCAGCAGCGAGGAGCTGATGCGGTGCGCGTTGCCGATGACGAACGTGACCGCCATGGTCTCTCCGAGCGCACGCCCCAGGCCCAGCATGACACCGCCGACGATTCCCACCCGCGAGTGCGGTACGACCACGTTCCAGATCACTTCCCAGGTCGTGGCCCCGAGGCCGTAGCCGGACTCCTTGAGCATGGGCGGCACCGTATCGAAGACATCGCGCATGGTCGCTGCGATGAACGGCAGCACCATGATCGCAAGCACCAAGCCCGCGGTGAAAATGCCGATCCCGTATGGCGGACCCTTGAACAGAGCGCCGACACCGGGAACATCCCCTAGGTGCTCGATCAACCAGGGCTGCACGTGCCGCTGCAGCAGCGGCGCCAGCACGAACAAGCCCCAGATGCCGAAGATGATGCTCGGCACCGCCGCCAGCAATTCGACCGCCACGCCAATGGGGCGCTTGAGGCCGGGCGGGCACAGCTCGGTCAGAAACAGCGCAATGCCGAAACCCGTCGGCACCGCGAGCGCCATCGCGATCACCGAAGTCACGACCGTGCCGTAGATCGCGGCCAGCGCGCCGAACTGGTCCGTGACCGGATTCCAGACCTCGCGTGTGACGAAGGCGAAGCCGAAATGCGTCAATGCCGGCCAGGCGCCGCGCGCCAGCGAGATCGCCACGCCGCCGAGGATCAGCAAAACCAGCATCGCCGCCGTCAGCGTGGCGGCGCGAAAGAGTCTTTCGTAAATGAGCTGCTTTGCGGCGTGTCTCGGATCGATGATCGCCACTGCTTAACTTCGCTCCCGCGCAAACAGTCTAAACGGGAGCGACCAGAGTTACTTGCCGCTCCACACCGGATGACCACCCACCGAGATCTCGGTCGACCAAGTCTTCTCCACCTGGGCGACCAGCGACGGGGGCAGCGGTACGTAATCGAGTTCATCCGCCATTTTGCCGCCGTCCTTGTAGGCCCAGGCAAAAAATTTCAGAGCTTCCAGGACCGGCGCCGCGTCGGTGGGGTGTTGGTAGAGCAGGATAAAGCTTGCGCCCGTGATTGGCCAACTTTGAGCCCCATCCTGATTGGTGAGAATCAGATAATAGGAGTCCGCATGGCTCCAGTCAGCGTTGGCAGCGGCGGCTTGGAAGGTAGGCGCACTCGGGGCTACCACCTTGCCGGCCTTGTTGGTGAGCTGTGTAAAGGACATCTTGTTCTGCTTGGCATAGGCATATTCGACGTAGCCGATCGCGCCATCGGTTTGCGAGGTCATGTTGGCAACGCCCTCATTGCCTTTGGCGCCAATGCCGACGGGCCACTGCACCGAGGAATTCGCGCCGATGCTGGATTGGAATTTCGGGCTGGACTTCGACAGGTAATCGGAGAACAGAAAGTTCGTTCCCGAACCGTCCGACCGGTAGACCGGCGCGATCGCCGTGCCGGGGAGCGCGAGCTTGGGATTGAGGCGCTTGATGGCAGGATCGTCCCACTTGGCAATATCGCCGAGGTAGATGGCCGCGATCGTGGCGCCATCCAACTGCAGCTGTCCCGGTGCGATCCCCTTGATGTTGACGACCGGAACCACGCCTCCGATGATCATCGGGAACTGCAGCAAGCCGGACTCCTTCAAGTCCTCGGGTTTGAGCGGCATGTCGGAGGCGCCGAACGTGACGGTCTTCGCTTTGATCTGTTTGATCCCGCCGCCCGATCCGATCGACTGATAGTTGAGCCCCATGCCGGTGAGCTTCTTATAGGCGTCGGCCCACTTGGCATAGATCGGGTAGGGAAACGTGGCGCCGGCGCCCGAAATATCGGCAATTGCCGTTAAGCTGACAGATGCGGCCACGCCCAGGACGGCGAGTCGTTTGAGCATGTTCATGTTTGGCTCCAGTAATTGCTATGGGTGGGGCTATTGGCTGGCCCCGGCGGGCGGGTCGCCATTATCGGCAGCATTTATGACGCTTCTGTGACCGTTGAATTTGCGACCACATAGTCGCCGGGCAGCGTCTGGTCGGGCGCATTACGCGCTCCTAGCGCATTGAAAAGCGGGGTTAAAATCGCCGCGACCCCAAGGTTCAAGATCACCGTGTAGACGGCCGTGTAGCCCGGGAACGTATGGCCCGCGATATTGAGCGGGTAAGTTGTGCTGAGCTGGGTGGAGAACGCCATGATGGTACCGGCCGCGGTGCCTGCGGCCCACCCGACGAGAAGCGCCCAGGCATTCATCCAACGCCAATAGGCGCCGAGCATCACCGGCGGCAACGTTTGAATGATCCAAATGCCTCCCAAGAGCTGCAGCTGCACCGCGAACTTGGTAGGCACGAACACGATGAACACCAATGCTCCGCCCTTGACCACCAACGAAACCAGCTTGGCGATCTGCGCCTGTTGCTTGTCCGAGCATTTGCGATTGATGAACTCGCGATGAATGTTGCGGGTATACAGGTTGGCGGCCGCGATCGACATGATGGCGGCCGGCACCAGCGCGCCGATGCCGATGGCGGCAAAGGCGACGCCGGCGAACCAGTCCGGAAAGCTGTGCAGAATGAGCGCGGGCACCGCGAAGTTGTTGCCGAACTGTTTGAAGCCGGCGGCGTATTCCGGAAGCTTGTCCAAGCCGGCGGCGATCACGAAAAAGCCGAACAATGCCAAAAGCCCCAGCATGAAGGTGTAGCCGGGCAGCATCGCGGCGTTGCGGCGGATCACCTGACCGCTGCTGGCGCTCAAGATACCCGTCAGCGAGTGAGGATACAGAAACAGTGCGAGCGCCGACCCCAAGGCGAGGGTTGCATAACCGCTATAGGCGCCGGTCGAATTCGGCGCGGGCGGCGCCAGTATGAGCTTCTGCGCCGGCACCGCCGCAAAGATCCGGGTGAAGCCGCCGAGTTCCACGGGAATGACGGTGATGGCAGCGAAGGCCGTGACGTAGATCAGGATGTCCTTGACGATGGCGATGGAGGCCGGCGCACGCAGGCCGCTCGAGTACGTGAATGCCGCAAGGATCACGAAAGCGATCAACAGCGGCAGGTCCGCGGCAAAGCCCGTGCCGGAGACGCCCATCGCGCCGATCACAACCTGCAAACCCACCAATTGCAAGGCGATGTAAGGCATCGTCGCCACGATGCCCGTGAGCGTCACGGCGAGCGCCAGCCAGCGGTTGCCGAAGCGTCCGATCACGAAATCGCCCGCCGTGATGTAGTCGTGCTTCTTGCACACGTACCAGAGGCGCCTGAATATCAAGAACATGATGGGATAAATGAGGATCGTGTACGGCACCGCAAAAAAAGCCACTGCGCCGGCGCCGAACGCCAGCGCGGGAATCGCGATGAACGTGTAGGCGGTATAAACATCGCCGCCCACCAGAAACCAGGTGATCAGCGTGCCAAAACGCCTGCCCCCCAAACCCCACTCGTGCAGCAAGTCCAGATCGCCGCGGCGCCACCGGGCAGCGGCGAAACCCAACCAGGTGACGAATCCAAACAGGAGTACGAAGACCGTTAGGGCAACCCAATTGATGCTCGGCACGGCCAACTCCTAATCGGCCGTGGCGAAATAGACGATCGCCGTGAGCACGGCGCTCACCAGCACCCAGAGCAGCTGAAACCAATAGAAAAACGGGATGCCGGCGAATCTCGGGTCGATGCGGTTGTAGAAGGGCGGCCAAAGAATGACGATGAACTGGACCACGAACAGCAGATACCACCAGCTCCAGCCGCCTCTCGATTTAGGTTGGTTTTGCATGTGAAAATTGGGGTCTCACGGCTCATTATAGCCGTGAGACCCCGCATGGATCGACGCGAATGGATTAGAAGGAGAACCGCAAGCCGAGGGTCGGGTCAATATTGTTCGTCTCGAGATAGCCGTTGGCGAGGCCATGCGACACATTCGACCACATCGCGCCACCGTAGGCGTCGAATCGCTTCGTCAAGTGGTAGACCAGCGAGAAGGACACCGCGCTGAAGTTGCCGGTGCAGGTACCGCTCTCCGTGCTGTCGCAATTGAGCAGGGCGCCGGTCGCGTAAGGGTTCTGGCGCTCGCCGTAGTAGGCCACCGCTGCGGTCAATTCCGGCGTCACCGCGTATCGGGCACCGAGCCAGTACACTTGGAGGATCTTGTCAGCCTTCGCATAGGCCGTGTTGTTCACGGCGCCGAGCACATAGCCGTTGAGATCGTCGAATCCCACGGTCAATGGGATCGATGGATTCATATAAGTAATGTGCTCGTAGCCACCATATGCCGTCAACGGCAGCGCGGGCACGGTATACGAGGCCATGGCTCCGTAGGATGCATTGTCCGAGATCGTGCCCGAAAGCGAGTTGCTCGCTGACACGCCCACAGGCAAATCCGCCACCTGCGCCGCGCTCAAGGCACTGACCGACACCGCATCCCGCATCTTGGTGTAGAACACATCGACGGACGCGCCGAAGTACTCCGCGCCAGCCGACACCTCGAATCCCGAGAACGCCTCGCCGGAACCGGAGATGGCATAGCTCGATGCCGGTGAGCCTTGGGTTTTGTATATCGCGCCGAGGTGCACCAGGTTGTAGAACGTGCCGGTGTATTTGATGGAACCGTCGAGGCGTCGATCCTGCGTGTCGCCACCGCCGGCGGGTGTGCCGGACAACCCGATCAGGGAGAAGGCATTGGACGAATATTGAGGATCGTACTTGGCGATCAAATCTGCCAACGTCGAGTTCTGGCGGCCGAAGGTGATGGTTCCCCAAGTTGGGGAACTGACACCCACGAAGGCTTGTTCGAAGGGTTGCCCAGCGATGCTCGAATCGATGTTCGTGCTTTGGGTGCTGGCCGTTCGACCGTTGTTTTGCACGACGGATTTGAGGGCATCGGACAGCTGTCCGGTCGCGGGATTGAAATAAGTCTCGACTTTGAACACGCCCGATAAATCCAGGAAGTGCAGTGATTCTTTGCCTTGCAGGCCGATGCGCGATTGGCTCAGACCGTTGTTGGTCAAGCCGAATACGTTTTCGCGGCTGTTCTTCTGCACGATTTCCGAGCCGCCCGCGAACCAGAAGTTGTTGAAGGGCGCGCCATGCGTTTCATACTGCATGTCCACGTCGACGATGCCGTAGAGCGTGATGCCGTGCCAAGACAGGCTCTCGTCGGCCGGCGCCGGAGGAGCTGTCGCCGATGTGGTCTGCGCTTGCACGGCGCCGCATGCCGCCAGAATCGCACCTGCCACGACGCTGCATTCGGTCAGGTATGAAATCCCGCGACGCGTGGATTTATAGGGCCGCATCGCCGCGGCGATGATCGAGTTTAGATTGCTCAAGGTTGACTCCATCGGTTGTATGCACTTGTTGCACGCACGCTACAGTTTGCTAGATGATTGGCCGTAAATTCCGTTTACTATCGACCGCACCGCATCGGCGGTACGGGGGCGTCACTGTGACAGCTAAAGCTTGGGACCAGACTCACCCCTCGCGAGTCTTTTCGGTTCGTACATAGTTGCCATTTTTGTCCTGCGTTGCGCGCGCCCTACGATAAGCTTTAGCGCATACCGACAATGATTCTCCTAAATTATTACGATTTTATGACTTGCGGTTCTTTTTGTACCACAACCAGCATCGGGCGCCGACTCACGCCAGCTTAACCGAGATCCCGGCAGCTTGTGACTTGACAGATGCTGCGGCGCGTAGCGCGGGGTTTTTTGCAGCTATCCCCCGCAAAGTTGAATAATCCAAACCCTGGACCGGCCAGCGAAGGCATATTTACAACAAAGAATTCAGCGTCTGATTAGCGCGAGTTATCAATGACGACGAGATTCTGTACGGCCCTGACACCCGCTGGCTGCAACGCGATGCTTCCTGCCTGCTCTACCTGGAAAGGCGTGGATACGAGGCCCCGTAGATAGACGACTCCGTGAAGGGTCTGCACGCTGATTTCGTTGGGACCTCCGAGCTCAGGACTCTGCGCGAGCAGAGTCCGTATCTGCGCGCTGATCTTGGCATCGGCCGGGCATTCCCGCGGTCCGCATCCCTTGGAAGTCATGCATGCCGTCTGGCCGACAGCCAAACAGGCACACGACAGCGCGACGCCCAGGCGACCGATCAAGTTGAGGAATTGTCGTCTGGATCGCAGCATGCGGCAGCCGATCGACGCGTTGTTCTTGTGCACCATGCCGCGATCATGGTCGATTCGCGGAGATCGTGCGGCGAAACGCGGCGACGATAGCCGGGTCCGGCCGGCGGATCTTGGGCACCGACTGATAGCCCTGCCAGCCTCCGCCGAGGCTCTTGTAGAGCTGCACGAACTGTTCCCCTTGGCTTACTTGTGCGTCCGCGTATTGTTCCTGGAGATCATAAAACGTCCGCTCCGCGTCGACCACGTTCAAGAAATCGGTGAGACCCCGGTGATATCGCTCGGTTGCGAGGTCGACCGCCCGCTGCGCCGCCGTCATGGCGAGCTCGAGCTTCTCCATTCGGTGTGCTTGCGCTTGATACGCATCGAGTGACGAATCAACTTGGTCGACGGCGGTCAAAATCGTCTTGCGGTAGTTCGCGAGACTTGCCTGCGCCGCGTAATCTGCGACTTCGACTGCCGCATCGAGCGCGCCAAAGTCGAGCAATGGCCAGATGGCGCCCGGACCGAACGACCAGATGTGCTTGCCGACGTTCGGCGTCGTTCCCCATCCTTGACCCTGACTGCCGATCGCGGCGCTAATAGTCACGTCGGGAAACAGATTGGCCGTCGCCACACCAATCCGCGCCGTTGCGGCCGCCAATTCCCGCTCCGCCTCTTGCACGTCCGGTCGCCGTTTGAGCAAATCCACGGGCACCCCCGGCGCCGCCGCAGGCGGCATGTTAGGAATCAATCCCGGTGTTTGCAGCTCTTGCAGCATGTTTTCCGGATAATCGCCGACCAAGACCGCAAGGGTATATTGCGCCGCCCTGACCTCGGCTTCGACGGGGGCGATTTGGGCCTCCAACGTCGCGAGTTCCCGCGTCGCGAGCGCAACGTCGAGCTCATTGGTGATGCCCCGCTCATAGCGGATATTGACGATCCGCAACGACTCGCGCAGCACTCCGCTCGCCTGCTGCAAGATCCCTGCTCGCACCTGCAATCCTCGTAAATCGACATAGGCGCGAACCACATTGCCGATCACCGCGGTCAGTACGTCGTAGCGTGCCGCGCGCACGGCGTCCGTTTCCGCCCGCACCGCCTGAAACTCGCGGCGAAATTTCCCAAAGAGATCGAGCTCCCACACCGCATCGAAGCCGACGATCGTGTTTATTTGCTGCAGCCCGGCACCATTATCCGCCGATCTCAAGGCTTGCGCGGCGCGACCTTTGGTCAAGTCGCTGCCGGTGCCGCGGCCCGCAGCGCCACTCGCATCGACTTCGGGCAGGGCGTACCCCAACACCACGGCTTCGTAGGCGCGTGCCTGCTGAAGCCGGTCGAGCGCTATCTGCACATCGAGATTGGACTTCACTGCACGATCGACGAGAGAGTCCAATTCCGCATCGTTCAATGCCCGCCACCAGGTCGCCAGCGGGGCGATGGGCGTCGCACCGGCGACCACAGCGGAGGATGCTGCCGGGTTGCGTCCCGACGCGAAATTGGCGGGTTCATCGAGCGTCGGCGCCTGGTACCGCGGGCCCACCGCACAAGAGGCCAATGCAACCATCGATCCGGCGACCAACAAAAGATGGTTCCTCATGTTGCCGCCATGTTCAACGCCTGGCACCCAAGGGCCGCCCGTCTGCCTCAGGCTGGTTGATCGCAACCGTTTGCCCCGCGACAATCTGACTGCTGATATTGAGCACCAACCGGTCGCCCGGCTTTACTCCAGACGACAGTTCCACCAGACTGCCGTTGTCCCGGGCTATGGATACGGCTTGGAACCTGATCTTGCCGGCATCATCGACCTGCGCCACTTGGGTGCCCGAGGATCGAAAAATGAGGGCCGCAGCCGGAACCTCAACCTGGCCTCGCGGCGGCAGGCTGAATGCCACATTCACGTACATGCCGGGCACGAGTCCGTGGTTCGCGTTCGGCATATCGACCTCCACCCGCATCGTGCGCGCCTGGGGATTGATGGATTGCGCGGACCTCGCGATTTTTCCCGAAAAGACATCGCCCACTCCGCCGGGCGCGCGAATCTCGGCCGGCACAGCGCCGCTCATCAACTCTTCCGCCGCGCTTTGTGGGACTTCGACGAAGATACGCAAGGGATCGGCCTGCGCCATGCGATACAGGGGCGTCGTGGTCGTGCCACTACCCGCCGTCACCAAGTTGCCGACGTCGATCTTTCGCTCCGTGATCGTGCCGTCGAACGGCGCCTTGACCTCCTTGAATTCTGCAAGCGCCGCATACTGATCCAGCTTCGATCGGTCGAGGTCGACTTGTGCATTGGCGGTGTACAGGCGTGCGACGGCACTTTCGTAATCAGCCTTCTTCGACTCCCGTTCCTGCTCTGATACCACCCCTTTTGGCGAATCGCGCCAGCGCTCATTGGTGGTCTTGCTGAACTGCGCTTCCGCCTGGCGTGCCACGACCTGGGATTGAGATGATTTCAGTTGCGCCCGCGCGGCTGCCAGTTCCGCATCGAGTTCCGGCGTTTCGATCACCGCGAGCACCTGGCCCTTGTGCACATGATCGCCGATGTCCACGAGCCACTTGGACACGTAACCGTTGACCCGTGCATAAATCGTCGACTCGTACCAAGCCGCCGTTTCACCCGGGAGCACCAGTTGCTGGCCCCGATTGGCAGGTCGCGCAATGATGATGTCGACGGGAGCCGGTGCGGAAGAGGCGATCTCGCTCGCTTGCGAGATGGAATGCGCATGCAGAAATCGCAGGATGCTGACGATGACGAGCAGCACGGCAAGCGTCGCGATCCCGATCGCCGCACCGCGCTTGGTGCGCCTGCCGGTTTGCGCAGAAAAACCGATCGACACCGCGCCGCCTTCATCGCGCGACACCTGGTCCGGATATTCACCATGGGAGCGATCCGCAGGCATCGCGGCTGGCGCTCGATCGATTGAATCACGCGATTGCATGGGCACTCCCTGCAGGGTCAGAGTCAGCGACGGGGCTGCGCCGACGACGCAGCAGTCGGTACATGGTGGGTACGAAAATGAGTGTGGCGAGTGTCGCGAATAGAAGTCCCCCGATGACCGCCCTTCCCAAGGGAGCGTTTTGCTCACCGCCCTCTCCTATACCCAACGCCATCGGCACCATCCCCAAGATCATGGCGCTCGCCGTCATGAGGACGGGTCGCAACCGCGTGTAGCCCGCCGAGACCGCCGCACGCAGGGCATCCTCCCCGGCCGCCATGCGCTGATTGGCGAAACTGACCACCAAGATGCTGTTGGCAGTCGTCAGCCCGATGCACATGAGCGTGCCCATCAGCGCAGGTACGCTCATCGGCGTCTGAGTCAAGAACAGCATCCACAACACACCACCCAACGCGAATGGCACCGCCATCAAGACGATCAGCGGATCGATCCAGCTCTGAAAGTTCATGACGAGAAACAGGTACACCAAGACGATGGCAAGGGCGATTCCCGTGAACAGCCCGGTATAGCTCTCGCGCATCGTTGCGACCTGTCCACTCAAGGTGACTTTGAGCGCCTGCGACGCATCCGGTCGGTTATCTTTGAGCACCTCGTCGATATCGGCCGCCGCCGAATACAAGTCGCGGCCCTGCACGTCCGCATGCACATCGAATACCGGACGTATGTTGAGCTGAGAGGCCACCAGGGGCAGAGAGTCGCGACCGAGGGATGCGACGTTCAGCAGCAGTTGTCCTTGCGCCGCGCCGGCACTGGAGGTTACCGGCAATGTTTCAAGGTCCTCGGAGGCGTCGATACGGTAAGTCGGCACCTGTACCACCAGCGGGTAACTCACGCTATTTCTGGGATCGACCCAAAAATTGGGCGCCACCTGCGCACTGGAGTTGGTCGCCACCAGCACGTTGTTGGCCGCTTCCTGTTGTGTTACCCCGAACTCGGTGGCGAGCGTACGATCCATGTCCACGCTGAGACCCGGGGCGTTCGGAACTTGGAAAACATGTGAATCGACGACTCCGGCAACGCCCGTCAGCGATCGCGCGATCTTGGCGGCGAGTGAGAACGCCGCGTCTTGGTCCGGTCCGGAGATGCGCACGTCGATCGGCGCTGGCTGCCCGAAATTGAGTACTTGGTCGACGATATCCGCGGGTTGAAAGAAGAATTGCAACTGCGCGAACCGCCTCGGTAGTTCTTGCCGCAGCATGGCAATGAGCTTTGCCGTAGGTTCATGCTTTTCCTTCAGCGAGATCAGGATCTCCCCGTCCATCGGGCCAACGGTGGCCGAATCGCTCAAAGCAATGTTGATACCGCTGTACGGCAAGCCGATGTTATCGAGGACGACGTCGATCTGAGCGCCACCCACGAGCTTGCGAATCTGCGTCTCCACTGCCGCGAAGTACTGCTGTGTCTTCTCCAGGCGTGTACCGGCCGGCGCGCGGACATGCAGTCGCATCTGGCCCGCATCCACCTGCGGGAAGAAGTCGCGCCCCAAAAACGGGAACAGCGAGGCCGAGACGATGATGAGCCCCATGAACGCAATGACCGTGAGTCGGGCCCGGGATACCGCCCACGAGACCATGTCGCGATAGGCTTCCCGAAATCGCTCGAAGGCGCGCTCGAACCCGGCCTGGAAGCGCACCAATGCGTTCTTCGGCGCGGCCTTCGCAGGGTCGGGGCCGGCGTTGCCTTCCTCGGCAAAGCGGTGCACGGCGCCGCGCATCAGGTAATCGAACAATACGGGCACCATCGTAAAGGACAAGGCGAGGCTCGCGAGCAGCGCGCCGATGACCGACAAGGACAGCGGCGAGAAAAGGTATTTTGCAGTGCCCTCGAGCAGAAACACGGGCACGAACACGATGCAAATGCACAACGTCGAGAGAAATGTCGGAATGGCGACCTCATTGGCCCCCGTCACGATGGCCTGATGCAGGGGCTCTCGCATGCCCACATGCCGTTCGATGTTCTCGATCACCACCGTGCCGTTATCGACGAGAATGCCGATTGCCAGGGCGAAACCGCCCAACGTCATCGTATTGAGCGTCTGACCGGTGAGCTTGATGAAGAGCACCGCCGTGACGATGGAAAGGGGAATCGCGGCAAGTATGATCACCGACAACCGGACATTGCCGAGGAACAGAACGATGACCATCGCCGTGAGGGCGGCGGCCATTGCCGCGCTCAACAGCACGCTGTGCAGCGCCGCCCTGACGAAGATCGATTGGTCGAACAATGCCTTCACGGAGACGTCGGCGGGCAGCACCTTCTTGATGTCATCGAGCGCCGCGCGCACTCCGTCGATGACCGCCAGGGTCGATACACCGCCGGTCTTTCGAATGCTCATCAAAGCACCCGGGATGCCGTTCACCGACACCGAGTTGGTTTGCACCTGAAATCCGTCGTGCACGTGCGCCACGTCGCGCATGAACACGGTACGGCCGTCGATTTGCCTGATCGGAAAGGCATTGATGTTCTCGATGACGTCAGGCGAGTTGTTCATCGCCAACGCATAGTCCTTGTCGCCCATCTTGACGTCGCCGGCCGGCAGGATCACATTTTGATGCTGTAATGCAGCACTCACGTCCGTGGGAGACAATCCGCGGGCCTGTAGTGCCTGCAGATCGAGGTCCGCCATGATGACGCGCGGCTTGCCCCCGTACGGGTACGGCACCTCGGCGCCATGCACGACCGCCAACGCGGGCCGGATGATGTTCTGGCCCAGATCGTTGAGCTTCGTATCGGGCAATGACTTGCTCGACAAACTCAGCTGGATGATCGGCACGTCGGTTGCCCCATACCGCAGCACCAGGGGAGGCGTGATGTTCGGCGGCATGTATTTGAGTACGACCAAGGCGCTGCTTGCGAGTTGTGACACGGCCCGTGTCACGTCCGCCCCCTCGTGCAAATAGACCTTCTCGACGCCGACGCCCTGATAGCTCACCGCTTCAATGCGCGAGATATCGTCCACGAGGGACGCGAGCTGACGTTCATGCAGCGTCAAAATGCGGTTTTGAATATCGGTGGCGCTCATGCCGTTGTAAGTCCACACGACTGCGACCACCGGAATGTCGATCTCGGGAAAGATGTCCACGGGCATGCGCAGTGCAGCGCCCAAGCCCAAGAGTGAAACCAAGATGAGGACGGCAACGACGGTGTAAGGCCGCTTCAGGGCTGTTTCGACAACGGACATGCAAGACCCTCGATCGCGATTGCGCCAATGTAGTTGAGGTCGGAATCGAAGTCAGGGCCCGAAAGTCATCTCTCGAGGTGACTTTCGTCACTGTCGGGCGGTGACTAAAGTCACTCTCGCGGCAGCCGCCTCGACAATCGCGCCAGCTCGGTTCTGGTGTTTGCGTGCAGCTTTTCCATGATGCGGCTGATGTAATTCTTGACCGTGCCCTCCGCCAGCGACATCGCCGCGGCGATCTGACGATTGGTCATCCCTTCGGTGATGAGCTCGAGCAGCCTCAGCTCCTTGTCGCTGAGGGGCTCGGCATTCAGGTGGGCGACGGATGGCGGAGCCGGGCTGGCCGCGCTGCCAGGCACCGCGGCGCCGGAGTCGCGGCTCGCGCCTGCAAGTTGCCGGAACTGGTCCATGACCTTGCGAGCGATTTGCGGTGTCAATCTCGACTCGCCCCGCCGCAGCGCGCGTATGGTTTCGAGCAACTCCTCCTCGCTGACATCCTTCAGCAGGTAAGCATGAGCACCGGCACGCACTGCTTCGAACACCGTCTCATCGTCGTCCAATGTCGTCAACACCAGGATCTGCGTTTTCGGCTGGGCCTGGGTGATCTCACGCGTCGCCGATACGCCGCCTTTCAAGGGCATGTGCAAATCCATCAATACGACGTCCGGATGCAGCAGTTGCGCAAGCTCGACCGCCTCCACTCCATTTCGCGCCTGACCCACGACTTCCATGTCGGGTTGCATGGACAGCAACAGCATCGCCCCCCGACGCACCGATGCCTGGTCCTCAGCAATGACGATGCGGATGACCGAACCGTCCACGCCATCGGCTTGCGTCATGGAAGGTTTGCCGCGGCGGGTCGGCCACAACCATGATGCTTTGCCGGAGTTGCGATCCCCTTGATCTTGCTAGAATCGTGAATGAACATCTCGCCACCCGCGCGCCGTTGCACCAGTGTTCATCATGCGACCGTCGACAAGCTGTTTGGAAGTGACTTTCGTCACCACTTGATCTGAACTCATGGTGAAGCTCGACCTTTCCGCCAAGCTGCGTGCAACATGCGCCGGCGTAGACCCGCGGCGCAGTCTCGGTGCCGGCGCCATGTGGCTGATCGTGGCGCTCGCGGTGACCTTTGCAATCGCGGCTGCGGTGTGGGTGGGAGGCATCGCCCGCCGGAATGTATTGGAGCAACACATCCGCCGCCTGTCGCTCGAGACCGACCAGCTAAGTTCCGACCTCGGCCAGGCGCTGACGGTCCGTCTCGACGCGGTGCGCGCAGCGCGCGCCATAGCGAAGGCCTCCGGGCAGCGCACGGACAACGTGCGCGCCATTTTTCAGGAACTCACGACCACCTACCCCAGTCTTGATTGGATTGAGGCAGCGGACGGACAGGGAGTGATCGTCGCGTCGCAACAAGCGCAGCAAATCGGCACACGGGTCACGGCCGCTCCCTGGTTCACCTCAGGCAGGCGCGGGCCCTGGCTGGGGGTCATCGACCCTGGCCGCCGCCCGCCCTTCACGGCTTCGGACGACTTCGCCGAGCTTGGCGATCTCGCGATCCCGGTCGGCGATGAGTGGACGCCTCGAGCGGGCGTCATCCGCACGCATGTCCGCTGGCCCAGGGCCGCACATCATCCGGAACGTCTCACTGATGAGCCCGACCCGAGGACGACGACGGAAGTTTGTCTGCTCGATGATGCGGGCTTCGTTTTGCTGGGCCCGGCGCCATGGCAGGGAAAACCCTGGCCCGGCGTGCTCCAGGCGAGCGCCAGCTCCGCCTGGAACGCAGAGAATGTCGCGCATGGAAATGAGGCGCCGCAGTTCGAACAACTGCCTGATGGCCGGCGCGTCCTGGTTGCGCGTTCCGCCCTCGCCGGGTCGGATGAAATCACCTCCCTCGGATGGCAGGTACGGCTCATCGAACCCGAGAAGCGCGTCTTTCAGCGGGCCGATGCGTTGGCGCTCCAGATTTTCTGGGTATCGCTGTGTCTTGGCGTCGTAACGGCGGTTGTCGGCATTGTCGCTGCGCAGAAGCTCACGCGTCGCCTGAAGCGACTGGCGCTCTCGGTAGCCGAGGTTGGTGCGCAGTCCGCCGTGCGCATCGAGATTCCTGAGGGCACCGATGAAGTGGCTCAGCTCGGTCACGCGTTTGCCCAACTTCTGGATGAGTTGGCCCTGGAACGCCGCGAACTCGAGCGACGGGTGGCGGTTCGCACCCGCGAAGTCGAACGGCTCGCGGAGGAGTCCCGCTACGCCGCGATCGTACGGGAACGCTTGACGATCGCCCGCGACCTGCACGATACCCTGGCGCATTCCATGATGGCTATCTTGAGCGAAATACGTTCTCTGCGGAAACTGCACGCTCGCGACCCGCACGCGTTGACCGCGGAACTCGCCCGCGCGGAGGTGATCGCACATGAGGGGTTGCAGGAGGCGCGCCGAGCAATCACGCAAGTGCGGGCCACCGCCGTCCGCGAAACCGGCTTGGGACCCGCGCTCGAGGAGGTGTTCGAGCGCTTTTTGAACCTCACAGGCATCGGCGGCGATTTTCATGCGGACGCGGCCGCGGCCGCCTTTGGCGATGAACGCGCGGAGACGATCCTCCGGATGGCTCGCGAGGCATTACGCAACGTCGAGCGTCACGCCAGAGCGACGCACGTGGTCATGAGGCTGCAAGCAATCGACGATTCATCTCTCGAGCTTCGGATCGAAGACAACGGCGTCGGCTTCGATCCTCAGGCGGTACAGCCTGCACACTACGGGCTGGTGGGCCTGCGCGAGCAGGCTGCGCTCATCGATGCACAGCTGGATATTCTCAGTTTCCCCAACGAGGGGACCACGTTGCGCGTCTTACTGCGCCTGCCCCCCATGGTCTTCACACCGTGACCGTTGACTGCCTTCGACTGCGCACCCTCGGGCACGGCCCGCGCATCGTCATTGCTGCAGCGACAGGATCCAGGCGACGAGTTTCCGCAGTTCGGATTCCGGCACCGGGTAGCCGGGCATCGGATTCGGGCCCCATGCGCCGACGCTGCCGTTGCGCACGCTGGCCTCGAGATCGTCTTGCGCATGCGGGTCGCTTGCATATTTGATGGCGATCGCGCGCAACGAAGGACCGTTGCCCGAATCGTACGGTCGGTGGCAGGAGTCGCAGTGATACTTGGCGAGCAGCGACGCTCCGGTGGCGTAGCTGACCGGCGCATCTGCGCGCGCTGCGGATCCG
>Ga0116231_10002053_pt1 | contig 42118 bp, 30 predicted proteins | sample S1TSphgellanicum_2_FD_89695 | JGI IMG/M metagenome (GOLD analysis project Ga0116231, IMG submission 89695) | Host-associated microbial communities from peat moss isolated from Minnesota, USA - S1T2_Fd - Sphagnum magellanicum MG | ecosystem: Host-associated > Plants > Peat moss > Unclassified... | reverse complement strand
TTTTAATTTTTATTTTTTGTTTTTTTTTTTTATACTGAATATTGATTTTTTTTTTTTTTTTTTTCGAAGAACCAGACCAGAACCAAATTTTTGTTCCAATTTTTTTTTTGTGGAACTGGAATCCAATCCATTTTTAAATAAATAAATAAATAAATTTAAACCAAGATTCGAGGTTCTTCATAAAAGGCAAGAATCGCCCAACACTTGTTTAAACTTCAAATGAGCAAAGAATTAAAATAAGAAATGTTCCATGAACTTCACCCCAAAAAAAAAAAAAGGAACCACCCACAATTTTTTTAAATGAGAAATGTTGGATGAAGTTCTGAAAAAATGAACTCATACCTAGTTCCCAGTAAAAACACCTGCTCAACATTCCTCAAAATCTGGGGACCAAACAAAAATCTGGGGACCAAACAAAAGGTCACAGAACTTGTCAGTAGTCTCTCCTTTCCTTCCTGGCAGAGCAAACAAAGGCTGAACAATATAATAATACTGTAGCACCTTTTCAGGATTGGCAAATAATTTAATTTAATTTAATTTTTTTAATTTCAATTTATTTTTATTTTTTTGTTTGAAATGCTGATATTGAAGGAAATTAATTACAAAGGAGGGAAAAATTACAAAAATTGGCCTCATTATGATATGATAGAGGTATAGAGAGTCGCAAAGGAAACCTACCCAAGAAATTGCCTATATTTATTGTTATTGTCAAATTTTCATAAATTACCTTTTTTTTTTTAAACTGTGAAAGTGGATTTTCAAAAATAAAATAATTATTTATTCAACACCCAATTGCCAAAACCTGAAAACAACATCAAAAATCATTATTGATCTAACTTTTTCTTCAAACATTCTTCAAACGTTCCAAAAAAAATTTAGTGTATTTGGAAGTACCTAGTTATAGATTGAGTTTAAGGTTGTTCCGTTACTCACAGATAGTTGATTAATTTTGTCATTGTGCAACCCTGCAAAACTTTATTGATAGACATATTGTAGATTAGAAAATGTATAAAAAGCTAAGAAAAAAGAAAAGGGAGAATTTACATGATGTCAAGTTAGCTCAAACTAGATGTCAAAACCTATCCATGTCAAAAATCATGTCAAAAATCAACCGCTTGTAGTAGGTAGGTCATAATTTTTCTTATTAAAAACTAGTCACTTGTAATAAGTCAATCGTGGAGATGGGAGATGTGTCTTAAAGGGGTGAAAGTTGTGAAATAGTTAGACCTATGACTACTGCCCAACTTCAGAAGGAGGATGCTTGTAACCTTTGTAATGTGATTGAATTTTTTTATCGAAGAAAAATAACCAAGACAGAAAGAGAGAGGCCCTTTGGTCCTTTCAAACTCCAAATGGCATTGGCACAATTGTGTAAAAACACATATGCCTAATTATGTAAATGTCCAAATACTTTCACTACTAAGGGGAGGAATCAATTGGTAGGGTGTTGGTTGTGATAGGTCCATTTTTTGGGCTTGAGTCGCATCAGAACCAACAAATCCTTGGGTGGTGCAAGATCAAATAAGTAAATTCGCTTATGTTGAATCAATAATATAACATCAACTAAAATGCAAATGTCATCTTTGATAAGCACAATGTCATCTTGTTAACAAGAGGAGTTGAGCATGTTTGAAAAAAGCACATGTAGTTGTTCTCACCCCACATGTAAACTAACACCCCACACAATGACAACAAAAGTGCCATGAACTACAAGATGAGTTCATGCGCTCTCATTGTTATTATGAGCAGTAACGTAAGAAATAAATACCCATAGGGTCAATGGGTTGTGTGCACACACAAAGTCAGAATCAGAGATCATCTTTTCTCCCAACAGTGCATTGTTCTTGTTGATTGAAGAGCAATTTTAAAGCATACGCATCAAAGCTTTGTCAATCCATGCTCAATTATGCACAACCAAAAACAGTTCCTGGTCTTTACAAAGAGGGCAAAACTCCAGGATATTACAGTAATGAAATATTCAAGCACTTTCTCCAATCTTGTGGGAGCATTGTACAGAGAAACAAATTTATCAGAAATTGATTCCAATATAATAAACTTCCTTCCTTCCTTCCTTCCTTGGGTATTGTTGCGCTATCATTCAGGGCTATATCCAAATTTCCCCACGTATGAAACCACTTGTTTGCATGCAAGGTATGAACCTTTTACTTTGATCTGTCAACAGTAGCACCAGCAACCATGCCTTCCTCAATCACTCTGACAGAACAGAAATCTGGAGAAAACACTTTTGTTGCCTTGTTATCAATAATGATTCCGTCCCCACTCTCACTCCTAGCGAGTGTACCCTACTGTTAAATCTTCCCGGATGCACAAAAAAAATTGTGCCCATTGGTGTCTCCTCAGATATGTATGCAAGAAAAAGGTTTTCAAAGGAAGGGTTTGTTCCTTCTTAATAAAGAAAGGGAACTCTTTTGTGTTAGGATTGAAAAAGTTGGTCACTGCTTAGGCTCCAAGCTCTCATAGAACAAGATATAGCCATGGTCTGTATTGTTTGAATACTCCTGTGTCGACCCAAAAAATGTCTGCACAACAGACTCATCAATCATCTCAACATTCTCATCATCAAAGAAGAGCCAGTGGTTGTGACTCTTGACCAGACTCACATAGTGTCCATGATTAGGTCCACTGCCCACATGCACTACCACAGCAAACAGCGAGTACTCCGCTTCAGACCCCGGGGCATCATCTGTGGTATTACAAAGCTTGAGTTCCAGAGGGAATACCACCCGGTAAGAAAGCTTCTTATACCGTCCCAGCTGCTCAATGTACTTGAAGCGCTTGAGATGAAGTGCCAGAATGCGTGGTGGTGACTTTATCTTCATTCTCTTCTGTGCCTCCTGCAAACTGGCAGACGAATTCCAGATGATGTCAGAAAGGGTCCCCCAGACTGAGAAAACTGGGTAGGATTTAAAGAATTCATTCATAATCTAAGACACGCACACAACACCCTCAGTTTGCTGAGTGGAGCACCTGCAGAGAGAAAAAATTATACAATCAGACCAGATGTCATTCATAAGGGGTGGTGATACACATTCCAAGCCTCCTTCAACAGTGCAAGCATGTGAAGCACCCACCTGCAGCACTTGTCACAGAAAAACTTATCCTCCGCGTTCAGGGTCTCAGTAGAACTGAAATTGCGGAGGCAACTTGTGATAGAGCTGTTCTGTTCAATATCAAGGCTGAGGTCCAAGAATGTTTCATCCCGAGCAGTGATCGTTTCACATCGCAAGCACCTGGTCTCATTTGTTAATGTCCCCTGCAAAGTAAGGCAGCATTTGTGAACATGCGGTTAAGAAAGCATGGTTCAGCCAAGAACACTCTGAAATGAAAGCCAAGAAGGACATGAAACACTAGTTTACCTGGAAGATTTTATGTACCCAGGTGACTACAGGCTCCTTATGATGATTACCATTGGCCATTCCATTGAGTGATCCATTTGGAACTTTTTCTAAAGGTGCCTGGTTTCCAGAATTTGATTTGGCTGCTCTAGATTCCTTCTCCAAAATGTCGACCAATTCATTTAACAAGAAGTTCAAAAACTCATGAGCATCCTGCACAGTGAAGAAGCCAGTCATATTTCTGCCCAGCAGTTTTTTACTTATGAAAACAAGGTGTTTGTTGTGGGTGAAGCAGAATTGCCCAGGACACAAGGATCCTTCTACACACACCACTCTCTATGATTCCTCCATATTGTGCCCATATATGCTTCACAACCCTCCACAAAAGCACTTAATTGCTTCCCACAAGTAAAGCAAACTTTACAACACTGGACAAACAGTGTTCCCACCACAAAACAATCCCCTGTCCATTATTGGGGTTAACCTGTCAGTCTCTCTAGACATATCATGTTAATCAAATGTTCAACATATCCAAAATGTCAGTTCACTACTAGAGACAACAATTCAATAGAATAATTCTTTTCAGAGTAGGGGTTAGGCAGGTACCTGGTGCATGTAGCTGCGAAAAAGTTCATTCTGCTTCTTAACCCTCTGAACAAATCGCTTTGGAGCAATCACACCTGTCTTCTTCTTCTGTGAATTGATCTAGGAACATTACCCCAACATACAACATTGGAATACCAAAGAACTCAGGGGCTGGTTGAGCTAAAAGCTTCTGAGAGAACCTCAACACAGAAATCAAACATGTGTACCACTGCTGCACAAACACACAAAAGCATGTGCAAGCAAAGTTTTCCAACAGAACCAGGTATCAAAATAACATTAGCCAGCCATTCATCTTGCAATCAAGGATACAAGTTATCCATACAAATAAACATTCATTCACTACAACAATGTGCCAGATTAGAGCAACATCCTTTTTGCAGGTCTTGAGTATTTGTTCCATTCACATGTAAAGAGGTCAGGATTGCAACCTCTTATCTAGAATGAATGTTTGCAAATGGTGATATTTCCTTACACACAAGCAAGAAAAAGAAAGAGAACACAGAGGGAGTGTCTCCCCTTGCTATATTGCATTAACATAGGACCAAAGGAGCAGAAACTTACTTGTGTAAATAGTTCTGACAAACAAGTTAGAAGATTTTCCTCTGTGTCTCCAATCATCTTGTTGTTCTGACCACAATACTCCAGTAACTGGTCCCTGAATGGCACACAAAAATAAAGAGCCTGCAACAAACAAATTGCACACACAGCATAAGAAACATTTTTCCATTTTAAAACCTTGAAATTGTCAACAGCGTCTGTGAGTGAGTTACTCATGTTGTCAACCTGTGAAAAAATTTCTGCAGACCTCCAGAAGCAACAAACTATTTCTGCAGGATTCACACAGACATGGTGAGAGAAAGAGAGAGAGAGAGAGAGAGAGAGAGAGAAACCCTACTCCAGAAGTAGCACATCAGTATATACTCTGAATCTCATTTACATTCCATCTCTCCCATTTCTGAAAACATGTGAGGCATCAAAACTATCTATCCACAGTGTTTCCCCAATCCCTTTCTTTTGGTTTCCTCCTAACCCTAGAACTAGGGTTTCAAGCTCCCCTTGTGACTTACACCAGACCTCGATTCTCATCAACACAAAGAGTGTCTGTCTGATCTGTCATCCCTCTGACCAATTTCCAAAATTTCATTCCAAGGACACATCAGGGTAGGAAAACCCTACTCCAGAAGCAGCACATCATCATATCCTCTTAATCTCATTTACATTCATCTCTCCCAGTTCTGAAAACATGTGTGAGGCATCAAAACTGTCTATCCATAGTGGTCTTCCCAATCCCTTTCTTTTGGTTTCCTCTTAACCCTAGAACTAGGGTTTCAAGGTCCCCTTGTCACTTACCCTAGACCTTGATTCTCATCAACAACCCAAAGACTGTCTGTCTGTCTCTTGTCCCTCTGACCAATTTCCAGATTTGCATTCCAAGGACGCGTCCCCTTTCTTTCTGCCGTCGTTTCACCCCGAAAAACAAGGTTTACAGAAAAAAGCCAGCCCGGTGCATCATCAGCATCGCCAACCAGGAGGGTTCGATGCGGTTGCGAGAAACTATTGACACAAAATTTTCTGCATGCCCGCAAGCGTACTACGTAGCGACGAGACCATACCTGGAGCACGCTGTTGCAGTAGCACGTATTGCCGAAATTCTCAAGACCAAAATAGCGTTCTCCCTCCGGAAACTGATCTCCCAATGCCTTCTCAAGCTTGGAGCCTGAACTTCCCATGACCATAAGCCTCCTCCAATCCAGCTTTACCCCCTTTTCTCTTCCTCCCGGAAACCAAATCTTTTCAAGCCCCTAACTCCTCCTACTCCACCTCTTCACCACTCCACTCTCTTTTCCTCTCCTCTTCTGTTCTCTTCTGTTCTCTCCCCTTCCCTTCCCTTCTTCTCCGTCTTCTTCACCAGTGCTTCTGCACCTTCTGACCGCAACTCCCTCCTCTCGTGTATAGGTACCTTCTTCTTCTTCTTCTTCTTCTTCTTCTTAGTCCTCTCCAAGTTCTTACCGCATCCAAAGAACACCAAAACGCCGAGCCAGGATCCAATAAACCACCCAAAGAAATCGCAGAAAAGCCGGCTAACAGAAGCAGGATCCGTCTTCTTCTTCTTCTTCTTCTTCTTCACTGATCAATCTTGCGATGTCGATCGTCTTCGTCTATCGATCGTCCGCCTGCGATGCGCAACAACGACAACCTCGAGCAGCAAACGCAAAGGATTTCCGGTGGCCGATCGCCGCGCAAGTCCAGTGGCCACTGCTCGTCATTGGCCAATGACCAGTGGCCACTAGGCCAATGACATATGGCCAGTGACCATACATGGTCGTCGTCATTGGCCAGGGAGCAATGGCCACCTTAGTCCAGTAGCATGCCCCGTGGGAAAAGGAACCGCAAAAGATTTCCAGAGGCCGATCGCCAGCCCAGTCCACTGGCCACATTGGTCGTCATCGGCTGGGGACCAGTGGCCACTAGGCCAGTGACATGCTCTCGTGGGAAAAGGAAGAAGCCCAGTGAGCTGCCACCTTTTGCACCTTTTCCCACTTATCTACACATGTGTGTGTACGTGTTTGGGTGGGGACCATTTCTACCAAATATTTTAAATAAACAATATGTATATATAATTGATTAATTAATTAAAATTGATTAATCACTAAAACTGAATAATAATCTATATATAAAAAATATGGTTGTTTGTATGTTCATACCTATCTATTCCAAACCTAACTACCTCAATCCTTTAGTAATAACTACCTCACTCTTTTCTCCAATTTGCCTATATGGATCTGAGAAGGCAAATTAATAAGTGTTTTTTTCTTGTCCATGTTATGTATATTAAAATAATTCCAATGACAACCATACAATGGAGTTAGTTGGTTTTAAGTAAAGCAACTTTAGTTTTCATAAGTTGTCCTTTTGAATGACAATCCCATGTGGAAAGTGCCTTCAAAACAAAAAAAAGGTGTGGAAATCTTTTCATATTTGTCCTTTTGTATCATCACATTTTAATTGTCACATCTCACATTACAAAACTTTTTCCCCCCTAAACCCTAAACCCTAAATGTTGATTTAGTGTCAATACAATATGATCGATGTTATGTGATGGTTCAATGCTTTCATCAATGTGAACTCAATGTTGCAAACATGGTCTTCAAATTTGCATTGTTTCAATGATAAAATAGTGAAGTTATACACAATAAACATTCAATGTATTATCAATGTTTTTGGAAATCCAACCTCGAATCAATGTTGATTGAATTCATCCATTTATCCAACAGCATCAATATTATGTTGTATTAATCTGAACATTTCCAACAATGTCAAGGCATTGATACAATGGGTGATGTAATTTAAATGATGTCCCCCACATTGAATCAATGGTCACCATTGACTATGCATCAATCCAATGGTGACTATATTAAACAAATGATCATTGAATCAATATTGATATGTCATGTCAATTAATTAGTATGATTCAAAGTTGACATGTTGATCAAATTAACATTAAACAAATGTTGATATATTCACAAAATGGATGTTGAGTCAATTCAAAACTTCTAATTCAATGTTGATATGTTGTTCAAATAAACATTGGGTTCATAATGACATACATATCAACTAGGCATTGATTCAATGTTGGTTTGTTAATCAAATGAACATCAATTCAATGTTGATTTGTTAATTCAACGAACATTGATTCAATGTTTTCATTTCATTTTCATTAATTATGATCCAATGTTGACATTTTAGTCAAATTACCTTTGAATCAATATTACAGCAAAATTAGTAATGAATTAATAATTCTTAAATTATAATTCAACATCGATAGGACAATTTAATAGTCATTCATTCAATGTTGGCATTCTAGACAAATTACCTTTGAATCAATGTTAGTGTTTTAGCAAAATTAGCAATGAATCAATAATTCATAAATTATGATTCAATGTTGATATGGTAGGTTAATATTCATTAATTCAATGCAAATATGTTCGTCAAATAATCATTGATTCCATGTAGATAAATGAGTCAAATAAACATCAATCCAACATTGATGTGTTAGCCATTGATGATGTTAGCCATTGATGATGTTTAAGGGTGGGGGGCACTGATGCAACTAACAGATCCACAAAAGGCACCAATATTGTAACAACCATATGCATACAAAAAGCAATATGAAATCAATCAACTAACACACCAACTACAATTGAAAGGAATAGATATCCACCCACGAACCAAATTTTGTCTATATTAAAGTCACATATAACACAAGCAAATGATAAGCATTGGAGGAATGGATTAATTGTTCACTAAATGACTTATCCTACCCATTTTCCATAATTGGATTAAGGTTTCAAAACAAAAGATATTTGACTATGCAATTGAACTTTCTCATAAAAAATGGGTTAATAGAGAAGAAAACAACTTTGATCCACCCAAATGTTGCCTCAATAAATTGAATTAGTTTTCTAAAACCCATTATAAGATCACACAATGTTAAATTTAAGACTATGGCATTAAAGTCTCTCTAAATGCAACTCTAAGTCTTATGTAAGTTGTTCATTTACTTTATTGATAAAGTTGCAATTTCCTTGCCGTCTTCATCAATTTCCATTGTTGCAATAGTTTTAAAATTTTCCTGGTGGGTTGCAAAGTAGGTCTGTCTATAGTAAGTCTGCCATCCTTTTCCATTGTACCATCTTATGTAATATATGGTGATGTCGTAACGTTTTCAAGCGTTAGTACTAGCTTGATTTGGCCATGAGTATGATCAACTCCATCATCCTTACTATTCGTGATTCCTAGCAAGTGTGCGTCACTTGAAAAAATTCCATTGTTGCTTGCATGTATAGACCCACTATGCGTTAATAAAATAACCTCCTCATCATTGTTTTGATCATCTTCAACATCCACCACGACCTTTTCATCATTCAGTTCCCCAACAATGGATTTCTCTATGCGCACTTCAAATTCTTCCATTGCATTGATAAGCAATTTTCACAACTCGTGCATCACATGTTGCTTCACCTTTAACCAATGTTCCATTTATAGACATCTTGCCATATATAAATGTGCATGGATCTTTAACAACCAATTCCTCTAAACCTAGCACAGTGGGATGAGTACTAATTTTTTGAACCTTGCAATGTTCTCATTAGCAACAACAAAAACATCTTACTTAGAAGCTCTTGACTCCATTCCTAATTCTTCCCCTGAAACTTCCATGCTATTGTTGATAACACCATCAACATCAACTGCCATAATATTGCAACCTTTGTCATGTTGCATCAACAAATCAATCTCACTACCCATGGTCTCACATTGAATTAAACTTTGGGTTTAAATGCCTTTTCAATATTCACAACATTACCATTCATGGCTTTCTTGCCTAGCTCTAGCACTTCATTCTCAAGTAAATTCCTATTGTGCATCTGCTATGGGCTAATCACAACAATGTTGTCAGCTTAACTTTCGTGTCAATCATTATGGCAACATTGACCTCAAAGCCATCATAGCTCTTGGCCATGTGGCAATTTACACTACATGTCCAATTGCTTGGGCCATTAACTCTAACATCCCAAGACTTTGGTGAATTTTTGTTTTAGCTTTTTTCGTGTTTTGTCCAAATTGGCTCCCACTCACAACTTGCCCCATTTCTCATTAGATTATGACTTCACCCTTCAATAATCCTCACAAAATAGCAATCACTGTGACCCATTCCACCACCTGATTAACAAGAATAGCTTTCCAAGTGAGCACATTTTTCTTAGATGTCCCATTATAATACTTCCAATATTTGACACATAAATAAAAAAACAAAAGTACAACAACTCATAATTAGGATAGGAACCATTTGTTCACCAATCATTTGAGGAGAACTTCCAAATGACTCCATATTCAAAATTTGGAGTTCACCAAAAAATTGCAATCCTTCAAGAAATTGGGAATTATCTACACAACTCACAAAATGTTACCAATTTCAACCACAAGAAAATTGGGTTGTTGGATGCTTCTACTTGATGAAGTATACTATTGTCATGATAATCTTGTACACTCAACAAGTTTAACAAACTTAGATGAAGATACTTCATGATACATGTGCAAAAATGCACATTCCTTTGTGATCTCATGTTGGGTCAAAACTTATGTACAAGTCATTTTGAACAAGAGATGCAATTGTCCATAAGAAATCTTCTCTTGTTCTCCATCCACTTCCATTTGTATGCACATGTCACTAAACCAAGGTTGTTTATGAAAACTTGGTGTTGTTCTTGCATACATTAAATAATCAACAAAGCGTTAGCCAAATCTAAGTGATATTGCAATGGAGTTGAACACGTGTAACACGAGCTACAAAAAAACACAACATAATTAGTTTATGAAAAGTGCATTGATAATCAATCCTAGAAAATAAAATTGTAAATCAAATAATGATTTTGCCACTATGTCAAGAACATCAAATTTGTACATGTGCACCCAAAAGCCCATTTTCCAACATGAATTACCTTATTGCACATGGAAGTTCTCCATAATTTTTGGCTAAGCAAAAACAATATTTTGCACAGTTTTTGGAAGCAAATATCTTTTGTGAGTTTCATTGACAATTCCCAACTCTTCAAGCCACACAAGTCATATATTTGCACTCGTTCTTGACAACACATTCAAACTTGTTTCCACTACCTACACAAATTGCATTAACTATCATGTTAGCTACAAGACAGATTTTCAAATATTTTATAACCAATAATTCAAGACTCATCCTACATAATGCACATTCACATTAGTTTTTACATTATTAGATTTCAAGTTCATGTAATCATATTGAGATGTAGATATCATGATATAATTTTGAAAAGTGTAAGATGGGGTTATTAAATCTTTTTGCAAATTATTTCTAATTATTCACTTTCTACCATGACCCACCAAGTTGAGAACAATCATACGTTCATATGAAGCATCAAAACCTTCAAGTTCTCCAACAATCCTTTGTAAGGCTTGGAGGTGTTAATTATGTTTAAGAATCGACCTTATGTAATCACAACAATTGCTCCCACAATATGCTACTTTCATAAGAGTGATGTGTAAATGTTCATATAGATTTGCACAATCCTCAAAAGGGGTTCTAGGCCTACAAATTGAATCCACATAATGTGACATTACATGAATTTTGACCAAGTTGAAATCTGATTTTTGCCATGAAATGAGCATTTTCTTGAATGTGTCTATTGCTTTAGAAATCACAATCCAACAAACAAAATGCATAAGATCTATATGTCATGCTTCAACATTCCAAATTATAATTTACATGAATTATAGTTTTCTTGGAAAACATTATACAAAACTTCATTATTTTAACCTAATAAATACTCTTTTGAAGAAATGTAAGTACATTTTTAACAAAAGCCCATGACTTCCAAAGTAAAAAAGAATGCATATGTTTTTAATAACATAATAAATCTCATAATGACTTTTTTTACCCCTTCATGAGGTCAGCTAATTGAAGCAAGGATGTTTCAAAGTATTCTTTTGAGTGACATGCCATTTCGTACCATTTCCATAATCACACAATAGATTCGATGATTGGTGGTTCAAACAATCCAATCATACATGGCACAATCACCTATATAGACACAAGAATAGCCACATTAACATAATATGTTTTTAGGCATTTGTGACAAAATTTGAATGAACAAAATGAACTCTCAAAAATCCAAAGGCTCATATGCAAGAAAGATCAAATGTTCACTAAAAGCTGAAAGGTTGTACCTACATTACCAAATGATGTTTGAATGCTACAAAGTTTGCATTGGAAGAAAAATATCCTCCTTTGTCGATACCTGGCACACAAAAACCCAGAAAACATGCTTTTACTTTGATTAGAAATAAACATTTATCCAACTCCAATAACACATTGCTGGAATTTGTAAATGTTGCTAAAATGTCCTATATGATGTCCAAAAGTGTTTTGAAGACACCCAAATCAGACTGATGCAACATGTCCACATGAATTGAACGGTATGGATTTCCCCATTTTGTCATCCCACCATTAAAGCCCCATAGTGTGCACTACCATAGAAAGCAAATTGAATATAATGCAAATGAATAACTATTTTTTAAGACAAAATTGATGCCATTTGTGAATTTGAAATCTTCCATAAATTGAATGCAAACTTTGATGAGATGTATCAAAAACTTTTTGGACATCTCCTTTTCATCCTTTTTTTATGATGCCAAGATTGTTTCCATAATTGTTTGCATTTGTTGTTCAATCTTATAAGGACATTTCTAATGAACTTCCTTCAACGAATCTCTTGGGCACAAGCACAAATTGCATGGCATCTGGCATTTGTTGGTGTCATAAATGGCTATGACTTTGCACCCTTCCAGATGATCACATATGTAAGCACATAGTAGTGGGAACACCCACTTTCTTCACCATGGGGATTTGTCAATGCTAAACTATTAAAGAATGGACAATCAAAAACACATTTATTGATCATTATTGAAATATATTGAAATGGAGTAATATAATTTTGTAATCCAAGTGAAATAATAAAATATTCAAAAGTGGATTTTGGATCAAAACCTGAAACTTGTGTCCTTGAAGGGTTGAAGGATGATTTCCAAGCATTCGTGGAATAATTCAAGTCTTTTATGAGATGAATGTGATGTAGGAAAAATAGGAAGAACGCCCAACAAGAGGTGGCTCAAACATCCAAGTATATGTCTTCACATGCAATGTTACCAAGGGATAACATGAACGAGTACCTTGTGACCTTTCCATCATTTGACAATGTAGTTTGGTTGTTGTAGAAGATTAATGGTGCAATGACCCCACCCCACGATTGATATGTTTATGCATTTCCAAGTTGACATTATTCAAGTGTCAAATGAAATATAGAACTAAAGAAAGCCATGATATCACTAATGTCTATTAACAAATATTTCAAAATGGAACAAAACAAATCAAAACATGGACATAATGTCAATGACAAAAACATGACAATGGTCACCTGCATTGCTACCCACCATTGTGTTAAATTGGGAGTGGAATAAATTAAAAATACCAAAAGAAAAGTGAACTCACACTAGTACAAAAGTGGGGTGCAATTCATTAACCTAAATCATTATGGACCTTAAAAGTGAAATAAGTTCACTACACTTGAACAATTTCACTTTAATTAAAGTTATTTCATTATAATATCACTATGTAAACATTGTGTTTCAGTACCAGTTGACATAATTCACTATTGTAATTTACTATGGTAAATACGTTTATTTTTATGTTATTGTTTTAAATAACTTATGTTATTTTATGATATACCCTATATTATTTTAGGTTTATTTATTTATTTTAACTTATACCTTAGGTTATTATAAGTTATTATAGGTTATTATAAATTATTATTCTTTAAATTATTATATGTTATTCTTCCTTAAGGTATCCTAGCTAATTTATTATAGGTTTTCTACTTTATGTAATAAATTATTTTATCCTAAGTATAACAATTTAAAATAATCTAAAACAAAATATAATGACCTAAAGTAAAATAACTTACAATAACTAATAATAATTTTTGAAAAATCATTTAGAATAACCTACAATAAAATAATTACCAATAGCCTATGATAATATAACTTAGAATATCTAATAATAACTTATAATATAATAATCACCAATAGCCACCAATTGAATAGCCACCAATAGCCATTAATAACCATCAATAAATAACCATCAATAACCATTAATAATATAACCACCGATGGCTTACAATAAAATAGCCAACAATAGCCACTAACAGAAAAACCATCAATAATCTATGGTAATTTAGCCACCAATAACCACTAATAATTACCAATAAAATAACTATTAATAGCCATTAATAGAATAATAATTAATAGTTATTAATATAATAGCCATTAATAGCCACCAACATAATAACTACTATTAATTATTAATATAATAACCATTAATAGGCACCAATAAAAGAACACCAATATCCATCAATAAAATAACCATAAATAGCCTATGGTAATATAGCCTAGGATAATTAATAATAACGTAAAGTGAAATAACCTTCAATAGCTAAAAGTAACTAATAATAACATCACATGGCCAAAAATAACATAAGATGAAATAACTTAGAACAATAAAAAAATTATAATAATGTCAAATAACCTAAAGTGAAATAGCCTACAATAACCAAAAATAGCATAGAATAACAAAAAATAATTTACAATAGTTGAAGATAGCCTAAGGTGAATTAACCTAAAATAACCAAAAATAACTTAGAATAACCAAAAGTAACCTAGGGTGAAATAATTAAAAATAGCCAAAAATTTGAAATAACCATAAATAATTGTAAATAATGTAAGGTGAAATAACTTAAAATAGTGAAAAGTAGCCTTAGAATAACTAAAAATAGCTTAACATAGGTAGTATTATTATATTAGCAAAAACATTATCCATTTATTAAACATTTTATTTTTGAAAAAAATGGTCATTGAAATGTTATTAAATAGTGATATTTTTTAAAAAAATTGTTGAAATGATTTCAGATTTTCAATTTTTTAAAAATTATTTACATTATTGAAAAAAATTAAATTAAACTTTAATCATTTCATTTGGAGAAAATCTCAATAAGATATGAATTTTCAAAGTTTATATTTATGTAATGTTTAAAATGAAATATTTTATAAATAAAATGCAATGTAACATTTTATCACAACAAGTGTGGTGGTTTGATGATAGGGGTGTTTGCCTCCATATTAAAGGTCAAAGGATCAAACCTCACAAATGGTGTGTTTGTGATCAATAAATGTTCTCTTATGTAGTTCCCTAAAGTATGTGCCTACTTAGGTTGATTAAATGGTTGATGTACCTAAGCTAAATTTCTAACCTAACATAAGTATTGACACATGTCAATGATTCATAGGTTAAAAAATCATGAAATTGTCAATAATGTCAAATATTACATTAAATATTAAAATAATTTAAATTTAATTGATTTCTATGTTGCCTAGTTAATAAACTAACAAGTGAAATGGCTTGGTAAATTTGTATTTCACTAAGTACTAATGGACCAATTCACTATTTGTAACAACTAGTCCTTATTCATTAGGGGGTTGACCAATTTCCCATGGTAAAAATGTTCAAATTCACTCAAAATCTAGTGAAACTTATAATGAATTAAGACACATTTTGGTGTAATGTCATTGAGTAGTTGCATTGCCATAGTTTTTGTTTTTCTTGTGCTTGAAATTTCGATACTTTGCACACAAAGACACACAAAGAAAACAAAAAATTGGGTATTATATATTAAATGTATAATAATAATGTAAAATTTAAAAATCATGGGTGTATTTCAATTTATCATGGGTTGTATAAAATTATAAAACCCATCAAATTCCACTATTATTTAATTGTATTAATCATGCAAATAAGCATTTGAAATGGATTTTATGCATGTACCCATCATGCAATATTTATTACCTTCCATTTGAAAGTAAATGTTTGTCCCAAAAAATCGAATTTGTCACATATTTATGGTCAATGTTATAAAAAAATTCATTTGTGACATGTAAATGATCAAAATTTTCAAATGATTCACAAACATTATTCAACTTATGTGAAATCACATGTGAAATAATTATTACAAATTTCACAAATGTTTAAAAGAAAATGGAATCATTTTGAAACATATTTACATTTTATAATACATAATTACATGTAATTTTTTTCATAAATATAGTTCAACCCCTAGTGTAAATATACAAAAAATAGTTTTTTAATAAAATATTTTGCTTAGTTTATGTTCTACCATATTATGTAAAAACAATTCTAAAATTCCTTCTAAATTTTGACATAGTTTAAGTTCCAAAATACACCATGAATGCAAAGAAATATCTAACATAATTACATAAAGGGGGCCATAAAAAAAAATCAATTTCCTAATACCCAAGGTGGTGAACATCCTTAAGAAAAGATTGACTTAACTAGCTAACAATTAAGGGAAACAACTAAAACCTTTTAAAGGCCCAATTTTTTTAATTTATAATTATTGCTTTCAAAAATTGCATGAACAATATGAACAAAAATACATTGTGACAAATAAGATTTTACCTTTTTTTGGGTAGTTTTGACAAATTTTGACTCCATTTCCCCACAAAGAGTAATTAGAGCCTCCACATCATAATCCTTTCGAAAAACAATTTTATTTTTCTCATCTCCATTCTTTTCAAAATTTCGCCATCTTCTTTTTTATGCTACCTTTTCTTGAGTTCGCTTATTTTTCAATGCAAATGGTGTTACAACTTAAACTTCTTTTTGGATGTTTTGAAAATTGGAATTTTCTTTACTAATTGACTTTTTATATGATAGAAATTTCTTTACTATTTATAAACCTTTTTAATTTGGAAAAAGCAAAATCAAAGATGAAGATGGCATGAGGACCTACACATTTGACATAACCTTTCATGTAACACTCCAAGATCTTATACATCCTAAGTAGAAAATTGTAAAACTCCTTTCATGATTCAAAACATAAGAAAACAAATTCAACAAGGAAAAAAAAAAAAGGAAATACATTAAATGGAAAAAAAGAAAAAAGGGATTGCTTAGGGTTTTTTTATTATATGATGTGCATTTCATTAAAAGAAATTGTTAGTGTTACAATATTGGCCCAAAGGCTCACAAATTGGCTTTGCAAGTTGATAGATATTTTTTATCACCAATATAGGGCTAAAAGGTCATAGATTAACTCTTTCATAAAAACTATAACCTTGAAATTTAGTGTAACTTAACCTTTAATATTGATTTCATTTGTTGCACCAACATGTTTGTTTAATTAAGGTTCAACTTTGACCTTGATTCCTTGTGCAAAGTGGGTTGAAGTATTGTGTTTTTCCACAAATGAAATTTACAAATGTTTACATTATCACGACCTTAGTCATGCACTTGTAACCAAGGCGACGGCAAGGCAAAAAGGAAATGAGTTAGGAACAAACTAAGGCAAAAAATGGGCCTAGTGAAAAGGAAACATTCATAGGATTCTCGAAATGAACTCCCACTTTTGGGAATTGCAGTCCAAAAGTGTTCCAAGTTTTTGGGACGAAAATGTTAGGAATAGACCTTGTTTAAATGTTAAAATTTTCATATCATTGGAAACTCTTAAAGTGCAAACTTTGAAAGTGAGATCAAAATTCGTTTTAAGCCAATAATTAAAAGTTATGGCAAAAAAAAAGGGTTAGTTAAATTGACAATTTGATTTTGGTAAAAAAAACCCCAAGAAACAAGATCAAATGACCTCTCATCAGGGTGTGCAACATAACATTTACAATTTTTCAATGAGATTTACAAGATATTGTGGTTGCTTACCCAAAATGAGCTTGAACAAGAAGATACAAAATTCCAAAAATTTAAGATAATAAAAGTCCCAACTTTGGAATGCCCACTTGGGAGTCTTAAAAGAAAATGCCATTTAGATGTAGCCCCCATGAAGAGGCACAAAGTATACTATAGGGAGGAAGGTGGTGGCCTCCTTTCAAATCTAGGTTGTGTGAATGTAGTGAGTCCAAAGCAAATTTGTGATCCAAAGTTGATTTTATTTCACTAATCACTTGCATTATCTAACTTGTGTAAATGAAGATCATTTGTAAAGCCTAAACTTGGAGCTTGGAGTTTAAAGTTTAATGTTTAATGTGATTTTAATCCATTTACATGGATGAATATGTCCATAGACGAATGATTTTATTTGGATGAATGTCATTTTTGCATGGTTGAATTTCATTTATGATTTGAATTAATTAAATAAATCATCAAATGAACTTCATCCATGATTGGAAGATAGATAAATTCAAAATTATTTATATCCATCCTCATTTTTTGTCCAAGTATTAATATTTCATTTAATAATGATGGATAACAAAATTGTGATAATAAAATAAAATATGATGATGAGACCAAAATTATTTAAAAAAAATTTTGTAAGAAATTATTTTTATCAATGATGTTAAGCAATGAATATTGTCATGGGATGAATGTTAAAACCCTCCCCCCATTGTTGTCAACAACATTATATATGTACGTTGTGAAAATTTAGGGCGTTTTGAAAATAAATAATTATATATATATGTATTTAAAAAACCCATGTTTGCTTTTAGATTTACAACATTCATTTTGTGATTAAATTCTTGGTTTTTACTTGCCTGTGTATAAAAGAAAAAACATTTTACCATCGCAAGTTCCAACTCTAGATTTAAGCTCATGTGATAATTTGCCTTTCTTGTATAAATGACTTGTTTATGAGGTGCTTGTGAATATGTCATTTCAATTTATTCCTCAAATAGGAACTTTTCCATATTCCTCTTTCAAAAACATGCTTCAAGTTTTTCTTTTTTCTACTTTCTTTTCAATGTTGCCATTTGGGGGTTCACTTCCCAATCCTTGGGAAGAATTTAAGGGTATGTCATACATAACATTATAATTTGAAAAAATCATTAATCCTTAACCATTTTCAACTTGAGTTTTTTTTTTTGTTACAAGTTCTATTTGGGTTCCATGCTGCTTCACACTATAAGTGACAATTTAAAAACATAAGGTTAAAATATTAATATTTTTTGTTCATTATTTAAATCTTACAAAATCAAATCAAAATTCCAAGATTATGTCGATTTTTGATGAAATCATTTCCACTTCCATTAATTTCAAAACATGAAATTTACTTTTTACTTATTGAAAACATTTATAAAAATAAAACGTTATTGTTTGTAAGTGCCATACATAGCTACTTCCTCCAAGCCTAACTACCTTAGTCATTTTTTTAGTGTTGGGTAGTTCTCACATTTTTGTCAATTATGATTTTCATAGAATTATTATAATCAAATCGATTTTTGCCAAAAAATTTGGTTTGTGAAAACTAACAAGGGCACCAAGTTTTAAAAAAAAATGGTTTCCAAGGGAACTAATTTTCACAAGTGTAAAAAATGTGTCTTTTTCCATTCCATGTTATGTATATTAAAATAATTTAATAATGTACATTTTTCAAGCCTATCTATTTAACCCCTTCCCCCTCTGCATTTACATGGACATAAAAAATCCGACATAAATGATGATGAACTATTGGGAATGACATGGGAATTCTTCAAATGTGACATTACAATTTCATGTTAGCCATCATGTCGAACACAAATATTGACATCAAAGTAGACACAAATTTGACTATATCACAATTTAAAAACATGTCAAAATTTTTTTAAACCTTGTACATTCCACTTAATAAAATACAAGGTAATAGAAAGTAACTTTGAAATCTTGATCATACATGCTCATTTTGACGAGCAATCAAAATTTTCATTGAACATGTTGGTGGCCACATGTAAACTCAGTTTATTGAAATATGTACTTACATGTCCTTAAAATTTTATGTCTATAAAATGGAGTAGTTTTTAATGTATTTTAATTGTAGTACTAAAACCCAAAAAAAAGTTTTTAAAAAAAAATCTATATTAAGGGAAAATGTTCATCACAAGTATAAAAAATTAATCAATAAAATGTTCACATTTTGTCTTATGAATTTTTATACAAACATGACATCCAAGGGCATGTGCATCAAAACTAATGTGTCATGTATAACTTTCATTTTTTTTTTCAATGAAACTAAACCCTAAACCCTAAACCCTAAACAATAATTGTATTGTGAAGATTTGTCCAATTTCAGATTCAAGAGTTGATTTGCATTCAAGACTTTTGAAAAAGATCCCAATTTCTTCCAATTGAACTCCAAACATGACATCCAATTCTTCAATTGGAAACTAACCCTAACCCTAGATGATGTGAAGACCGTCCGATTTCAGATCCGACCGTCAATCTGCATTCAACACTCGATCGAGAAGCTCCCTTCCCTCCCATTTTTCTTCCCTTTGGAACTCAACTTGATATCTGAGATAATCCTTCGATCGACCGCGATTTCGAGGCGGAATCGAGCATGAAATCGTGCTCAATTTGGCATCAATCCGTCGTCAAAATGGTGAATAACAAATGAATCTTGCATGTTGTTGCCTGTACACAGATTCTCAATTTATCAATAAAAAAAGAAACCCAATTGACAAAGGGTGCTCGAAAAGCTTTCTAGAATAGACGTGAGTACTGTGCGTCATCATCATCATCATCGTCGTCCTCGTCCTGCAACATTTGTCTTTGGGGATCCTTGCTTTGTCTTGGTCCCACCAGATTGCTGGCTGATTGGTGCAACGCATACTATATTCAATTGCAAAACCAACACCCATTTCTGGTGGAGGCACACCTGCGTATCTTGACTTGCTTGCAGGCCATTGAGTTGTTATCTGTGGCAATAGAGAAATGAAGATCTCCTTCAAAGCTTGCTGTATGCATCCATCCAGTATACATACCACACACACACACACACTTCTCTCTGCACAGCTCAATTTTATGCCTGCTTTGCTGCTCCTTGTAGATGCTCCCTGTGGAAGTGAGTTTATACAACAATTGTGAAATTTGATGGCAAATTTGATGAAAGAAAGCAGTTGGCTCGCTCAGATCTATGGGAGTTGATGGCCAGTTTGAAGTACGATTTCGCTGTAGATCGCAGGAGGCCTTCATGCACACTCGTCGATAGATATGCTCATTGCTGGGGTGGTTTTGAGCTTTGTGCAGCAAGTAGGGTTTAGGGTTTATGCTCATTGTGAATGCTAGCAGCTGGGAGATTCGTGCGTGGGTTGAGGTTTAGCCCGAGGAGGTGGAGCTGCTACTCCTGCTGCTGCTTTTTGTAAGCTAATTTAGTAATTGGAGAAGAAGCATTATGGTGGCGAAGTGGTTTTGTTGTCGTTGTAAACTGCTGAATGAGAGCACCCACCATAATGCGGTCTTCTGCTTCTGCCGTCACCATGTGTGTGGGACGTGCAGACACGCAAAGCTGAAGAAGTCATCACAGCACAAGCACCACAACCATGACTTGCACAAACGAAAGCCGCATGGTGCGACGCCGCACAAAACTAATGCTATCCACCACCATAACGACACGCTTCATGAACTGTCTGTTCAAATCGGCGCCAACGTTGTTGCAGGTATTGTGGTAGCTGCTGCTACAGCTGCCGCCACATCCGCTGCCTGCTCCATCATGTAGGGCTGGCTCCTCCACCACCCATATCCACCTCTCTCATGCATCAAATTCCAACAGACTGGGGTACATCCCTGAACTGTTTCTTGGTGATCATGTCCTTGTTTCATATTTTGTTTATTCTTGAGCTACATACCTATATAGCCAGCATCATCATGTTTTGCTGAAATCATCATCATCATCATCATGTCTTACTGCCAGTATTGTATCATGGCAAGAAATTCAGCAATGTGGCTTATGTGTAACATTGATCTCCACCCACCCAATCCCCATTGCTTGGAGCTGAAGGACAGTCAATGGGAAGGCTGCTACAGTGGCCAGTCACAAACATGCAATGTTGGTGTAGGTTGAAGATCACCAAAAAGCATGTCTACATGTTACTATTGTTCAAACTGGCTCCTCAGTTCTTGTCTGGTTTTTCTTTGAGGTCTCTTCATTGTCCCCTGTTTGCTGATATTATGTTGTAGGATATGAAATCTAATACAACCTTATTTATTACAGGCTCATTTCTCAACTCTCTTCATGTTGACTTGAACTTGTGGTTATGGAGAAATTCTCGATACAGCTCAAGCTGAAGAGCTGCTTAAGATGTAATACCCTTGGTAACATGGCAATGTGCAATTACACATATCAGTCCAACACAATTGTAGTAAAGGTGGAGTTTTGTGTAAGAACAAAGAAATTGGAGTACATATATATAGTTAATGCAGGGCCTTGTGAAGCTACCACACATGAATGTGCATGGAAATTTGCTCGAGATCAATCTCCAAAATTTGCTGAACAATTGGGTTATAGCAAGAACTTGATTAGGATCATTTTACTTTGGGAACCTAAAGCTCCTAAAATTCTTGAGCTAATTTTTACAACTGAGTGGCTGGGCACTCCATGAATGATTCAGACATTGCAGTGCAAAGGAATCTCCTTGATGTTCTATTCATAAATCTACAGGCATTGAGACAGCAAAATTAATTGTTGGATATCACCAGTAATCCCTACAAGAGCAAGCACCATGCTGAAATTGATGGAAGCAATTGCCATCCCTTACTGTGATTGCTCTCCCAACTATCTTTGATATGAACTTGATGGAAGTGTGGCAGTCACTGCATACCCGCAGGTTTTTTGTAATGCAGAGTGGAGTTCCAGGAGGTGTGTTGATGAGCCCAAATGCAATGGCCAATTTCTCACTATGGTGAAACAAATGAAACAACTTCTCTTCTTCCTCCACATCATGCAAAACAAATTTCGTATCTGGCACATACCCAGCATCGTGCATCTGCACAGACAATCTCTTCAATCCTGTATGGATTTCAAGCATCTGGGGATGTTCTTGATCATCCACCACAAACACATACACTTCACCATTCACTTCAATCCAGGTACAAGCTGGCTGTTCCTTCACACCCTTTTCCACTCTCTGTCATTGCACATTTGGACGCAGTTCCCTCTTTCCAGAAGCAGCATAGATGTTTGATAGCAGTACATTTCCTGCAGCATTTCCTGGGTCCACTTCAACAACTCGTGTTGCAACACGTTCTGCCATCTCAACATTGCCATGAATCCTGCAAGCACCAAGCAAAGCTTTTCCAAACAGAAGCACTTGGCGTACAGGACATTGTATGGATCAGATCCTCTGCCTCATGCAGACAGCCAGCATGGCCAAGAAGATCAACTATGCAGGCATAATGCTCTGCCATTGAAAGAAGACACACAAATGTAATCCCATTCATCTTTATACCTTCCACACACGTGTGTTCAAAATGTGCAAGAGCTTCCTTCCCATGGCCGTGCATAGCAAATCCTCCTAGCATGGCATTCCAAGAGACTACATCAAACAAGACCCAATCAAACATTAGTTCTCACCATTGACTATTAGAATATGAAACATTCCATGAGTTTCCTATTCATAACATGAACTCAAAATTCACGTAATAAAACTTCATGAACATTTTTCAACATGTTGGAAGAAAATGGAAATTATGTTTTTCACTAATCCCTCCCTTATAGATAAAGCCAACAAATTACTCTTTTTTTTATAATGTTTATGAAATTGGGTAGATTCAAATCTAATATATTAATTCAACAAGTTTGTCTGTCTATCAGTCAGTGACAACTAATGTGACAGTGACTCCGTTATTTGTAGGGTAGGTAGTAGGTACTTACTAGCCTAGGTCACAGAGCCTACTGAAGTCACGGGATCATTCTAGGTACCTACCACCCTACCCTAGACCAGACTAGACAGGGCCTCGGAGGCAATCAGCTCGTCTCCCGAGAACGGCGCCCAGGCCACGGACAATTGTTTGAAAAGAAAAGTTTTTTTAAAAAACCAAAAACATCAACCAAACATTGTTGAAATAACACACCTGTGCATTATGCACAAGGTTCACACTAGTCCCTTTTAATACTACAAGAATCATTACATGTATGAGGAAGCTTCTTATTCGCCAAATTTATGTGTGGACATTTGTACGAATCCTTTCCAAATATTTGTCATGTATTTAATTAATTCCAGATTTTTCAAACGTCTAGAATTAACAAACCATTTGGAGATGGGAAATTTGAAGAGAATTTTTGATTTGAGGGCCACAATGTAATATAACAATAGATATTAATAATGTTTTTCCTAACTAGATGATCCAAAAACATATTATATGTTTCCAATGTTTTGCCTCTAATTCAATATAAAACTTGATTCTAACCACCAACATAAAAAAAAAGTCTATAATTAATAGTTTAGTCCATAACTAATTAACCCGCTTGTCAGAAAATATTTAATTAATTTTCCTTAATAAGGGATTCCCCTTGGGAATGTTGAAGACAAAAGATGGCATTTAATGGATTTCATCACCCCATTCATTTTTGTTTTTAAGGAGAGGTCAATGAAAAAATGAAATGTTTTTTTCATAAATGTGTTTGAATCTTGTCCATGTTCTCTTTAGTGTTTTTTCAAAAAGATTCGTGTTTTTTTTTTGTAAAAATTTGAAATTTTAACTCTATAGCATGATTACAACATTCGACCATATTTGTTGGATAATATATTTCATGAAAATGTTGTTAGATTAAAATTTGTTATCTTTCAATAAAATAGGACCAAAACAACCTTAAACCATTATTATTACATTATTTTCATGTGTTATAAAATTAGTTCCCAACTCATAAGATTATTGCAATTGTTTAACCATTTAGGATATTGGTCAAACTATTAAATGCCCTTTACAACCCTAGCAAATATATCCCCAAAAATGTATGCTCTCACACACTAACAATTGAAATTGAAATATCAAATGTTATAAACACCACCAAAAAAAGGAACAATTAAAATGTTTAAGTTTAACAAATGAACCCATAGAACACAAAAGGAAAAATAACCCCCAAACTTTAAAAAATTCAAACATTATTCAAATTGCATTCACTTAAATGATAGGCTCCTCACATATGAAAATTGGGTGTTTGGTGGTCAAGGGAGGCACCCATAAGACTTATAAAAGTCTTCCAACATTAATTTTCAAATAAGGAATTGAAATTCCATAAGACTATTAAAATTGAGGTTTCAAAAATCAAAACTCTTCCAAATTGACTAATATCTAGTTCATTAAAAAAGGTTCAAAAAAATTTACCTATTATAAATTCCCTCTCATTCTTTATTTTTTCAACCTTTAGATTCATTTGAAAAATTTATGAAGAATATCATCATGTGCTTGATGCACTTAAAGTGTGATTGGTAAGCAAACGATGTTCAATTGATTAGTTTGATCTAATATGGCATTGGAATTTTTTTGACTTACACTATAATAAACAAAACATTTCACATATTTAATTTTGTTGAGGTTCATTGAAGTTAAGAGGTTCCAAAGCCATTGTGGGACACCAAAATGTTTTAAATTTGAGATTTGATTACTATTATAAACCTAACTTGAGCTTGCAATTGACTTTCATTAGATTGACAAGGAAATTGCCTACCTTGGATGGATGAAGTTAAGTCACATTCTTGATAATGAATTGAAACAAAGATAGGTTTGAAACATGGTGATGGTTGTGGAAAATGAAACACTTTTTCATACAATATGTCACACTTGCCCTAATCATTCTAATTAAATTGTCCCTTTTCATAGTCACAAAGCATTAAAAAGTGCACCTTGGGTTTTGAATTTTGATATCCCATGGTTAAAAAATATTGCTAAAACCATTTGATGAACTTGAAGATGCACGTCTATTAGAATCTTGAGAATTTAATGTTTATGTAGTCCTTGTGGGAACCTATAAGGAATATTACAAGGAGAGTTGTATCTCCCATGATGCATTGAAGTTGTTGTGAAATTTATGTGAGTCTATGATTGGAAATTACCATTTGACAAGTGTAAACTTTAAAGGTGTGTTGAACATAATTGCTTGTGAAATAACCTTTTTAAGTTACTATTTTCATTTCACAGTTTATTTTTTTAAATCCCTTGTGGAATTATTGTTGAAGCCACAAAATAAACTTTCTTTCATATAATATAATCATTTCCTAGGAGCTATTCCTTATTGGGAGCTCTCCACTAAATCATGGATGAAACAAATTTTTACAAATTTGTAATCTTGCCCTAAATTTTGTTTACTTTTAATAGGTTAAATCTTGAAACAACAATCATCATAATCAATGTTACCTTCCCTTCTTGAAATGTTAACCATTGAAATCAATGTTACTTTCCCAAGTATTGATGTGAACAATGAACACCAATGGGAGAACTATCATGTTTCATATGAAATAAAAAAACATTATTTCCAAATTTAAATGATCAAAATTATATCTTGGAAAGAGAAGAAACTTAAAATGATATACATGACCAAATGAAAATAACATGATAAAATCTACATTATTGAATAGTTCAAAAATAAAAGGAACTTGGTAGCATGTTAATATTTAAAAGGGGGAAAAAAAACATGGGGTGTCATTATGGGGGAATGGGGCATGGGTATTATTTCTACAACTAACTAAAAAATCTCAATGTTTTTATCCCACAACATAGAGGTGTGTTTTCAATGCTCACACTTGCAAAAAACTTTGTTGGTGCTTATGGAAAAAGTCTTGCACAAATGTTATGTCTTTCTTTTGCATGTAGATAGTTCACGTGGGACTTTTTTTGGGGTGTGCAAATAGTTTTTTTTTTTTGCTTGCAAATAATCAACTACCTATTTACACATCAAAATAGATGTCCATTGTGGATTAATTGCACACCAAAACAAAACCCTCATGTGGAAGTAACACTTGTGTATTGTTGTTCCATAGGGACCAACAAAATAAACAATATGGTTAGTAAAACTTTACTCAAGTAAAGACAATTGATAATCAATAAAACTTTCACAAAATGCAAACAATTATTCTTGTAAGCTTCAAGATTCTTATTGATTGTGTGCAAATATTTCATTTATTAGTAATCACGTATGAATCCATAGTTTTTGTGTGTTTTAAAACAAGTTGATAGGCTTTCCAAAATTGGGAGTTTTGCTAATGTGCAAGAGCATTTTTAATGAGACTTTTTTGCATGCATGTTGCCCTATTGTGATCCTATCTTGTTGAAATATTTTTATCTTGTTAGGCTTTATGCAAATGTCAAACTTGATGAAAAAGGATACAAATAAGAAAGAATGGGGCAATTTAAGATGCTTGATAGAAAGCTCATATATGATTTTTTTTTCTTTGAAATAATGAAAGTGAACATCAATGATATATGCAAAATCAATGCAAAAATGCATGTAACAAAAAGTACAAATTGTAGAAATGAAGAAGCATAGGGGAACACAACAAAACTAGGAGCATGGAGTCCAATATTGATGTTGGAACTTTTCACATTGCAAGGACACAATTTGTGCCCATGAGTTGATACTTACGACACCAACAAAATTCCTAGATGTGGATTCCACTCTTGTGCAATGCAAATAACACCACTTTTGAATATCTTGGATTCTTTGTAAAGGACGATGGTTTTGGCTCTTTTTGTACATTTGTTTGCTTTAGTAGAACAATGGGTTTTCTCTTGTGCATGTGTTTGTTATGCCCTCAATGGCAAACTTTCTTTTTTCACACACTTTTTTTCTTGCACACATTTTTTGCATCTTTTTTATTTTTTGACACACTTTTTTTATTCTTGTGCCTTCAAAATTTTCACCATGAAAACAAGAAAGCAAAAAAACTTTAAATACACATGAGCTCTCACATTACTCACATTGAAGTTATTTTATGGGCACCAAATTCGGTACCAAATTCATTTTACCTTGAGTTTTGGAGCAAAACCCAATTTAATACCTCATTGATTTCCTTTGTATCAATTTTGTCCTACTTTTTGAATGTCATCGACCAAATTGGGGGATTAAACTTTATAGATAACTTTGTATTTCAACCCAAATAATCTTCAAAAACCCCACACATGAAATGACTTGAAACACATTGTTGTGTATCACTTTTAAATATACACATCATAAGTTTTAAATCCAAAAGTATGACATATTTTTCTATTGGTGTAACATGTGACATCCAAGCCATTATCGTTTAAACTAAACACGAAGTTTTGGATTGGAAATTGTGATCAAAGTCTAGGATAAATGACTTGGGGCAAATTGAACCAATTGCCACTAGCACACCATCCATTAAAAGCCATGATTGACTCAATTATAAATGAACACCAATTTTAACTTCACCTTGGTAACCTTCCTGATAAAATATAAATTGCAAAGGTAGGTATAAATAGGTAGAAGTACGTATAAGCATGGAGGCTACTTGGCAAGTAGATGCATGTAAATGGTTCGTACATAGGTAAATGCTAACATATTATTAGCATGTAAACAATAACATAAATTAAATTAAAATCACTATGTGGTTAACTAGGGACTTGAAACCCAAATTAATGGAAAATGTTTCTCTATATCCATCATCCATCCATTGTGGTCTTTCAATGGCTATTGGTTCAATCCAATGTTGGATAGATCATGGTCATTTTCCCATAATTAGTGGTGGGGTAGGGTCTTTGTGATTTTTTTCCTCTTCCACACAAGGTAAGGTAGATGTGCCAAAAATGACCTTTATTAAAATGAATTCAATTTTTTTTGAAGTTAGAGTTTTTTAACCTCTAAAAAAATTACCTTGTGTATATATATTATAGTTTTATATATTTTTAATTTATCATTCAATATCTAATAAATAGATAATTATTTATGGATTCTAGAAGTCATTGACAAAAAAGGGATCTAGACAATAGATTGGTTTGATATTGACAAAATATGTATATCATATTTTGACACTAATTGACTATTTTTGTGTTCTTCTTTTTCAAAACATGATGTAATGATGTTTTATTAATGTTTCCTTAAGTTGAAATGTCCATCATTGATGATAGCCATTTCAACTATTTGAAAATTATAATCTCAAATTACTAATTCTCAAAATTATCCCATATCAATATCAAAAAATTATTTTATTTCATTTAAAAGTCCCCTTCAACATTTAATACTACAAAATTAATATTATTTATTTGACCCCTTTAATCAATTTGCTTGTAACTTAATCCTACCACCTTTATTTCATCTTTGCATGCTATGTGTAGAAATATCTAAAGGAAGTTCAAATTCAAATTTATTATATTTGAAAATTTGTCAAATTGTATTTATTCCTTCCATCAAATAATGACCACGAACAAATTATTTATCGAAAAGAGTATTTAGTTTGATATATTTACATTGATTGGAAATTTAGAAGCTACCAAATAATGTTCACAAAATCCATATTTAGCAAATTAAATTCCAACATATTTTTGTTTAATCACACAAATAATTTTTTAAAAAATAAAATGGGTGAAAAAAAAGTTGACCCTAAATATCAATTGGTTTTTGGCCCATGGTTGGTTTTGAACACATATACTTTATCCAAAAAAAATTTACGGTGAAAGCATAATGTGTTGAACCAAAATGGACATCACAAACATTGTTTCTAAAAGTGATGAAAAATAATTAAAGGCTATATGACAATTGCATAACTTATATCTTCAAACTGTTAAAACAAAAGGTAGCAAATGTGAATATATATATATATATATATATAAGTTCAATCACATGAGTTGGTCAAACACATTATATATGACACATGAGGATCAAAATTTGAGACTTTTTCACATGTTCATTTTGAAATGAAATATGTTATAAAATCCACAATGAACTTAAAAATGAAGAATTAGAAAAAAAAACTATTTAGGAACAATATGTCTATATTAATAGTATGAAGAATGGTGTGAAATCAATGATTTCATGAATAATATTTTAGGCATGATGAACATCTAATAATTTTCCCATTCAAACATAATTACAATCAAAAAATCAAATAAAATGAATGAAGTGAAAGTAAAAATTCACATTAATATTAACTAATTTACTAGACTTATATTGGAATAAAATAAACTATAAATAAAGGCGAATGAATCATTCTATATATAAGTTATGGACTTTAAAAAATGAGTATAATTTTGAATTAATGTGAAGGCTTGGAATTGTGAAAGGGCTAACAAAGGGATTGCAAAATTTGTTTATTCATGTGCGGACTTTGTAGTTGCCACTTTTTATCCATTGTACTCTGCTTTCACATTATATTATTTATTCATCTATTAAGTAATAGCCCCGTTTACCAATTTTTATAATTAAAATATAATAATAGCCACATGTTATGCAAAAGGGTTGGTTTTTCAAATACCCAACCTAATATTTGATTCAATAACCATCTAGTATCTTGTCAAGGTGATTTTTTGTAGGTAAAACCCCCAAAATAAAAATCTTCATTCATAATGTGGTCTTCACAATTGCCAACCCACGTTGTTCAAATTCAAATTAAAAAGGAAGTTGAAAGTGGAGCTAAAATTGAAGGAATGCAACAAAATGAATAGCGACGATTCCAAGTTTTTATGCTTCAAGATCAAAAAGCCTATTGGGATGAAACATAAAAGGGTATGGGTTGGCTGTTGGTTTTCATCAAAATAATAACTTGCCCATAGGGGTCTTGTTGGATTTCTATGGAATATATATGAGACATGTAAAGTTTATATGTTCAAATTTTAACCCATTTTGGACCCTACATGTTGGTTAAACATAACCTACCCTTGGACCTTTATTCATAAGTGGCCATTTATGGTTCAATATAGCCAAGTTACAAAAGGTGCATTGGCAACTAAACACTACAAAAAGAATATGGTATTTTTCACACAAAAGGTCATGAATAATTTTCACATGTGTGTGAGATAATTTTTTGATTTCATCCATTATAATGTACAATATGGCATATATTATATTAAAATTATTATTTGACATTAAAATATGATTTGTATTATATCTACTCATTTGCATGAAAGGGTGCAAGTATGTTCAAAGGTGCCAAAAACCATGTTAGATAGTGGTGAAAACTATAAACTTTTTTACATATGTTTTTGTTTTGACATATTAAAGTTATGTTAATAATTATAAGTTGTGCTGAATGTTGAGGAATTCAAATTAAGAATTCATTAAATCTAATTATGGGTTTTGGTTTTTTAAATAACTTTTGATCTTAAACAACATTTGCATTAGAAGTAGTCAATTTTACAAAGGACTAGGGGAAAGGACTTTTTCAACATCAAAATTTTGATGGTACAAAAATCTACATGATAATAACTTGTTAGCCACACTAAAAAAAACATAGAATTTAACATTGATGGAATTTGGAAATTTTAAAAATTCAAAATATGTTTCAAAATCTCAAAATTTCAAGAATCTTTTATCACATGTAAATGAGATGTAAAGTACATGGCATATAAAACGAAGTTGTAGCTTATAATTTTTAAAAACCATTTAAAGTAGTTAACATATTTTGGTATGATTTGAAATTATGATAATTTAGAAAACTAAAATGCATAATTTGACAAAATTTGCACACTTTGAAATTTTCATATTTATTCAACAATGATTAACACAAAAACATGTGATATATTGGGATAACTATATGTATTTTTTTTTAAAAATTGCAAAAAAAATCATTCAAAACCTATTTCATATGAAAAAACAAAAAAATAAAAAATAAAACCCACAATCTTTTTATTGTAGTCCCATTGGCTGCTTTTAACATATTTGCTCTTGAAAATGAAAAACAAAAAATATCAAACTTTCAAAACCTTTTTTTTTCATCCATCCACCATTTTATGCAATGATATTGTCAAAACATATTGTTATCTACTACCAACAAATCAAACATAAACTATTATTGTGATTTTTAGTTTAACTTTAAGGTTCTTCAACTCTTAATTTAGTTTTGATTTGAATTTTTTTTATCACACAACTTAGATTCTTGCTTTGAAAATGTAAGTTATACTTATTTTTGAGTCAAACAAATTGTTATGAAAATAATGCTACACACATAACGTGAGAAACACAAAGAAACAAATGTTCATTTCAAATTTCACATACATGCTCTTATTTTTCCTACCAATGTAAAAGATTCAACAAATGATGAATTGAACCTAAAAATGAGGGGAGAGGAATTAATCCAACCAAAATCCTAACTCAAGGTTTAAAATTTATAAATAAAAAATTTAAAATTAAAAAAAAGAAAAAAAAAAGCTCGCATATGAATATGTATGTGTGGATGAAAAATGATCCATATCCATAATGTGTATGGATAAAAGGTGATCCAATTCAACTTCATGAACAAGTTATGAATATAAAGAATGTTAATTATGTCCAATAATTTGGCTCAAGGTTATCAATTATTGAAAATAGTTAAGGCCTTTAGTTAGCCAACATTAGTCTTTTGCCAATTACCTAGTCCACAATTATTTGTGCGAAAACATTTATACATATGATAATCACTTGGCATCACTAGATGGTCTTTTGAAAAATTTGTGTAACAACCTCATGATCATATAGGTATATATCTATTAAAGAAGGTTTGTTTGTTTGTTTTGTTTGTCACTTTGAGATCTCTCAAACCATGATGTCTCATGTCATGCTCTTGGTATGGTTCGAAAGCCCTTGATGACGGTTCAATGAGTGTGATTTCTTTGAAGTGATTTCATAAATTTTAGAGCGGAGATATTGAATTTTGAATAATTAATTTAAATTTTAATATATTTTCTCCACAATTGGGTTCTATTGTCAAAGCTCCTATTCACATGGGCCACACTTGGAGAGGATATAAGCTAATGGATTCCAATGTGAGGTGATCAATGCTCCCACTTTGGTAGTGGAGCATGCAAAGGGCACTCTACTCTTGCTTTTTGCATCCACAAGCTTTCTAGCAACCTTTGCTTGCTATAAATCAATTTCACAAATGGCCCCTACTTGTCCTCGTCCATCCAATCCTCCTCTTCTTTGTACGAATCCTTCTTCCTTACCCTAGTTAGGAGATTAGTTAGATGCGCATATTTTGGAAATATACCATATAACACACACATATGCACACAACAACTTTTTGTGCACTTTTATCGTTGATATTTTTCTCCTCGCCTCTTGACGAGTCTCTTGGTCTCATGGGGACCCAATGAATGGATGGATGGATGGAAGGAAGGGCATTCACACAATCCCAAAAAGTCGAATGCGAAAAAAACACACACACACACACACACACATATCCACGACCATTCGAATATGTCAAGCTCTCCAATGAAAGGCAAGAGCATGAAATCATGCATGCAAAACAACAAAGGCAAAAACTCCAATAGGGAAAAGAAGGGGTTTATCCCTTTCAATAGCATCTAAAGCCACCAGTAGTAGTAGTAGTAATGGTAGAAGTAGTAGTATTGAGATAACCCAACTATGGCAACACAGGTTAATCTAACACTGGTAAGTTTGTCTACTTCATATCCAATAATCAGCCAAAAAAAACACTCCCTAAACCCTAAACCCTATCCTAGGTTTAACACTCCCTAAACCCTAAACCCTATCCTAGGTTTAACCCTCCCTAAACCCTAAACCCTATCCTAGGTTAACCCTCCCTAAACCCTAAACCCTATCCTAGGTTTAACACTCCCTAAACCCTAAACCCTAGGTTTAATACTCCCTAAACCCTAAACCCTATCCTAGGTTTAACACTCCCTAAACCCTAAACCCTATCCTAGGTTTAACACTCCCTAAACCTTATCCTAGGTTTAACACTCCCTAAACCCTAAACCCTAGGTTTAATACTCCCTAAACCCTAAACCCTATCCTAGGTTTTCTTTTGCTTTTTGTTTTTGTTTTCCTTCCCCACCAAAGTAGTGTGTCACAGTAATTTGAATGTATTTAAAGGTGTTTAAATAGTGTCATAACCAGTGTTGGGTGTGTTTACCCCGGTTAGGCCAGTTACGACCGTGGGTTCTGGTTTTGGTTAGTAGAAACCAAACTGGAACCAGGTCTAATGTTGTGGATCAGGAACTGGAACTGGAACCAAAACTAGGTCTAAAAATGAGACCCCCTTCTCGAACTGGAATTTAACTTTTTGAAATTCTTTCTATAAGCCATGGGGGCAGGGGGGAAAATAATAATAATAAAAAGAAAAATAAGAAATAAGAAATAAGAAGAAGCCAATTTTTGTTTTTCATTTTTTGGGCTGATAATTTAAATCTCAAAATTCATCCACTTTTGTTGGGATTTCTCACTGGTATAAATGTTGGATGGATGGATGAGTTTCATGGTCAACATTGTTACGATGATGAACCTTTAGGGCTATGGGGGGCCCCCAAAACAAAAAAAAAAAAAAACAAAAAAACAAAAAACTTTCAATTTTTTTTTAAAGGGCTGACCATGAATCCATTTCCGGGCAGAAATTATTGTCGCGGTTTTGTAAACTTAGGAGCAAATTTAAACCGAACAAAAGGATAGGTCCACTCAATTCGGCCTTCCTCGCCAATTATCTCCCATAACCGGCTCGAGGCCACCAGCTACCGGATATAGTCTCGGCACTCCCATACCGTATAACTACTACTACCCATTTCTTTTTTAAGGTTTTTTTTTTGGGGGAATATTTCAAATAAAATTTTATTTAATTTAAAAAAATCCAAACGGAATTGAGAGAATTTTTTTAAAAAAAAATCCTATCATACAAAATGATTGGGCGGAACTCACAATTGGGCCGCTAAATTTCAGTTTTAGAAGAAAGCCGTGTTGACCGAGTGTGCAACATGGGGTAGTAGCCAATGGAAATTATATTTGTTAGATTATAACGAAAATCACACGATCCAGATTCCGGAACATATTCGATGAGACCTTATTCAACACAATACACATACGACCTTTCCCCATAGAACCTTCTTCTTTCGGTCGAGTCGAGTCATCTTAGCAAAAAAAAAAAAGCCAATGCAAGTTGAATTTGGTACCCAATGACGGGGTTCGAACATGATGGATTTTTCACAAATTCTATTTGCGGGATTGGTAAGGACGAATCGGGTGTGTGGGGGACGAGACGGGACGGGATGAGCTTGTGGACCACATACTCGGACGGAGTGCATCTATCTATCTATCTATCTACTCATTGAATCTCAATCCCGATTGAAATTCAATGGCCCGACCGACCCGAGCCTTCATACAACCTCTTGTTTTGTTCCGAGTGGGGCTACAAAAAGGCAATGACCTTCATTTGGGGAGCCTCCAAAGATTTTTATTTATTTTTTGAGTGATGGGCCAATCAAATTGGCCCAAATTTTTTTTAAAAAAAATTAAAAATAGACGACTCAAGAGGCACCTCATCTCATTAAATAGGGTGAATAGGAGGATTGAGATCCATAAGTAAATAGAAGCAACAATTACCACATTCCCATGTTACTTACCCTTGGCTACTCATTTTAGATACCCGGCGATAATCTTCCGGGTAGATTAAATTAAATTAAAATTAAAAAAAATTAAAGACCCATTGGTTATCAATAATGTCAATGTAATAATACTCTCGATTATCAATTTTCCTGAGTTGATTTTGGGATATTAACTGATTTTTAGAAATTTAAAATGCTTTAGAATTTTTATTTTATTTTATTTTATTTTCCTATTTTTAAAAATTAATTTTCTACTATAATTTTCTATCATAAACATGTTTAGTGTTTTAGTATTGATAACTTATCTTGATGATAATCGGGTAATTCCGGTAAGTTAGCCATCACTTGTTTGTTGGAACTAACACAAGAACCATACCATTGAACTATCTTTTTGTTAGATTTGGAATAAAAACTAAAATGAAGGGAAAAAAAAACTCTTAAACATAGGTGCAAATTCTTTGGGTAAGAAAGTTATTTTTTTAAAAAGTTGACAAGTAAGTTGGATTTTATAAATAAATAATAATTAAGTGTAAAATGTAGATCCATACTTAGGTATACAAGTTAATTGGCAATGGAAAGGTAAGTTGCATTTATTTTGTTGTTGGCCTTGCCTACCAAGGCAAGGATATTGTGTTTAGATTCAATATAGAGTATGGTAGCTTAAAGGATTTTGGCCCCTAGGTAATAATAATAGGTCTATTTTTATATGAGGATTTTTGAAAGATGATATTTTGGCTTGTGTTGAAACTTGAGATTAGTTATAGAGTGATAATATCTTGAAGGATTTTGGTTTCTTTCAGAGGATTTTTTGAAGATTATGTTTTTGCATGGTGAAATATTTGAGTTTCCATAATTCTTCTTCTTAGAAAGTTTTTTTCACCCAATGCTTTACATCAAGTAACACCCTCCAAGCAAAGCATTCTTGAAATAAGTGCCCCCTCAACTCCACCTTAGGTGAGCCCTTATTTTAAAAGAACACCCCACTCGTCCTTGAGTATTAACCTTCTCTTTTTTTTCTTTTTTCATATTTTTGCAATCTATTTCTTTCCCTTATAAAAATGCCCCCCCAAAAAATCAAAGAAATCAAAGCAACCACCAAATTCAAATAAAAATAATTAGAATAAAAAATTATTATTTAAATAAATAATTAAAAGGGGCGGGGAAGGGGGGAGACCATGGGTGAAGTATATATGGGTTGGCAATAAATTATGAGGTGAGAAGGGTAGGATTTGTACAAGGTGGGTCTACGGGTACATTTACACTTACTCGCTTGACACCCGTCTATTCCGGGTTCTGATAACCGTTCAACATGGGTATTTGACGGTTCCATAACCCAAAATGTTCTGATTTGAATGGATCTGTAGTGTTGTTGATTCGGGTATTTTAGACATCTTTTAAAATAAATAAATAAATAAATAAAACTTTGTGTTAGGGATGGGGTTGCTTCAAGTGGCAACTATAGGAATTCTCCTAACCTAAGTTAAGCTACTTGAGTAAAAAAACAATGGGTTTGCTTGGAGTGTGAATTAGCATCAGGATACTTAACCCCCTTTACTTATCAATTTAAGAATTTCCAAACAAAGAAGCCCAAATTCATTCATTCATTATTTGTTAAAAGATTTGTGGTCCCCTTTCATGGTGGTCTCCGTGGGGGCAAAGAAAGGGGGGGGAGGGGGGGGGGGCCACAAATCGTATACGTTTTGGATGTTGGAAAAGGGGAGATTAGGTTTTGCGGGTTTCTAGGGTTGGACGCCTTCCACACGGAAATTGTGTGGTGCGTTCCATTGCAAATCATCAGAGGTCTACTACTACGAGTACTTCAAAAAAAAGGTAACCCAAAGAACCAAAGAAGCAAAGAATCTTGTATCCCCACACAACACACCACACCACACCACACCACACTAGGCTACCACCCAAGTGGGGAAATGCAAAGCTCTAGCTACCTTTGAATTTGGTTCCCGAATTTCTTGGGCTCTTTTTCAGCTTGTGGATCTGAAATGAGAGGAGGAGGAACAAAATACATTTTTATTAACCGCATCACATGCCCCCCTTTTTTCACTCTCTCAAATTTTACCCACACTTTTATTAATTATTATGAATGAATGGTCTCCGTTCAACCTAATATTTATTCACAAATGGGTAATAGTAAGTGTTAATTTTTTTAATAAATAAATAAATACATAAATCAATAAATCAATAAATAAATCAATCTCCAATCAAATTCCACCTTCGATGGCCTTTTTGGTGTCATGTTGCACATACACATGCTTATGTTATGTTGGGTGAAAGACTTTTTTTTAGATGCCAAGCTGAACAAGAAACACATTTGAATTAAACAAGTGGAGAGCCACCACGACGACGTAAGCAACAAGTTTTCTTGTAAGACCACCCATCCACAAGCTTGTTTAGAGTCCCCCTCATCAAACAAGAGAGAGAGAGTGAGTGAGATATATCTCGTCCCATGATCCATTTTCAATTGATAATATCTCTAACCAAGGTGAATGAGTGAAGATATTATTAGTGAAACTGTTGTTAGCCTAATTTATCTAATAGACTTGACAAAAAAAAATTGATAAAAAATCATGAAGAAGAAACAAATCTTCACCATGAAAAAAGAATCATGACCAAACCCTATCAAACAAGCATCATAACCATGATATGGTTTATCTAGCCATAGGGGCATAATCAAATCTTTGATTATGCTTGACTTGAGATTTGCATTCTATCAAACCCTATGAAAAAAGGATCATAACCATCATATGGTTTACCTAGCTAGAGGAACATGATCAAATCTTTGATTATGCTTGATTTGAAATTTGCATTCCATCAAACCCTATGAAAAAGGACCATAACCATGATCAAGCCCTATCAAGCCCTATGAAAAAGGGTCATAACCATGATCAAGCCCCATCAAACCCTATGAAAAAGGGTCATAACCATGATCAAACCCCATCAAACCCTATGAAAAAGGGTCATAACCATGATCAAGCCCTATCAAAAAGGGTCGTAACCATGATCAAGCCCTAACAAGCCCTATCAAAAAAGCATCATAACCATGGTATGGTTTATCTAGTCATAGGAACATGATCAAATCTTTGATTATGCTTGACTTGAAATTTGCATTCTATCAAACCCTATGAAAAAGGACCATAACCATGATATGGGTTGGATAATAACCATGATATATATACATGGGGTTTATTTAGACCCACCCAATCCATCTGGCCAGGAGAAAAGTGATGCTCAGTTCAACAGAAATCCATCAACTAACTTCACTTTTTCCATCCAAAGTGACTTTGATTCCATTTCTCATCCAGGAGGTCGTGGTGGTGGTAGGACCTAAAGTTACAGAAGATACTCTTAAATGACACCAGAGTCGGGGGAATATTCCAAACCCGTGGTTAGTAGAATAAAGGCCCGCGCCAATTTCTTTTAGTGTAGTTGGAGAGGGCACCTTATTTACCAAACTTTAAACCTTCATAGGAGAAGGCATTTTGTTTTTTTTAAAAATACACTTACCCTCATTAATTCTTTCGGGTGACACTTGAAGGGTACCCACCGGATATCACAGTTTAAATTTTTTAAAAATAAAAATAAATAAAACCTGAGCTCCCTTGGGCCCCATTTTACCCATCAAAAGCCATAATTATTTCATTTTATTTTACCCATCAAAAGGGTTTGATGGAGCCCAAGGGAGCTCAGGCTAACATAATCAAACCCTTTATTGGGGGGCTCTTGGCTTAAGTCACAAAAGATTGCCTACACAAGTTACCTTGCTATATATATATATATATATATATAGCTGGGAGAAAAATAAAAATAAAAAAGAGAAAAATAAAGAAAAATAAAACTAGTTATTAAACACAAAAGCTCTAGTTAGCTATAGTAGTAATAAATTAAAAATAATAGTTAATTTTTAGTTTTTGGAGGGTAGCAAATAATAAAACCAAAAGAGAGAAAAGGGGAGAGGGGAAGACACACACAAACACAGAGTGAGAGACAGAGCTTTATATACAGCACTAGTGCTGTATTACAAAACTGCAAATAGCATCAGAAAGGAGGTCATGGGTGGGTAGGAGAGAGAGAGAGAGAGAGAGAGAGAGATGATGGGTAGGTGATAGAACCAAGTGTTGGTAGTAGTAGTATCACAATTTGGAGCAATTGGGTAGTGTTCTTTGGAAGCGTTGAGATGTTTGGGGGTTGAGATGGAGAGAGAGTGAGGAAGAGAGAAGAATGGGTTGTTGAATTTCTGTTCTATACTAGTTGTTGGTTTGTTGGGGATTTCTTTGGAGTGTTTTTTTGGTGAATTGTTGTTGTTGTTGGTAGTCGTGGTGTGAGTGTGTGTGTGTATTTGTTTGTTGCAAAGAGATAGATTGATGGATTGATTGATCTATCTATCTATCTATCTATCATGGCAGCTGGGAATGAATGGATCTATAGCTACTTGGAAGCAATACTGGATACTGGGGAGAGGATCAATGACAGCAGAAAACAGACAGCACTAGGGGAGAAGGATAGCTTCAAAGCTGCCAAGTACTTCGTTGATGAAGTCACTGGCTTTGATGAATCCTCTCTCTACAGGACTTGGATCAAGGTGAACAACTCTCTCTTCTTTGTTCATGAACTCACTCACTCACTCACTCACTCACTCACTTCCTTCCTTCCTTCCTTCCTTCCCTCCCTTTGTCTTCTTAATAATTTTCTTCTCTCTCTTCCCTGTTAACTCTTTTTTTCCTTCTTCTGCTTGTTCTTCTTTGTCTTTTGGGATTTACCTCAAATTTTTTTGGGTTTGGGATTGGAAGTTGTAGTGTTCTTCCACGAGAAGAGATGTTGTTGCTACAAGTAATGGTTTCCATATTCCATTTGTAAATTGGGGTGTTGGGTGGGTGACTTCTAATTCTTGTATTCTTCATCCCACTTCAATTTGCATTGAGCTCTTTTCTCTCTCTCTCTCTGTCTCTCTCTCTTTCTTTTTGGGGTGGTTGAGAACCCATTTTTCTTTTATAGATACCCAACAATTTTGCTTGGTTTGAGAACCCAATTTTCTTTTATAGATACCCAACAATTTTGCTTGGTTTGAGAACCCATTTTTCTTTTATAGATACCCAACAATTTTGCTTGGTTTGAGAACTCATTTTTCTTTTATAGATACCCGACAATTTTGATTGGTTTGGGCAAACAAATTCACTCTATAGGGATTTGAGCAATTTGTGTGCAAATAGTGTTGCAAAATGGACTTTTGAAATTCCTTTTCAGGGGGCAAGGAGGCCGGGTAAGTAAGGAAGGGGGAAGAATTGAGAAGGCTGTAGAATTGTCCTCCAATACTTATTTAATTTTGAAGTTTTCATTTCAACAAATATTCAAGAATATTCTTGAAATTTCAATATTTTGCTTCACAATTTTTTGTTAATGAAGATTATTTTGGGGGCGGTGGAAATTTTCAACATTTTTGAAAATAATTTAATTAGTGTCAAAGCTGCCAAAGGTAGTAGAGTATTATGCAAAGTAATTTTTTAGATTTTTATTTTTTTTGGAAAAACACATAATTCTAACATTGCAATGCCAGGACAATTTGGGCATCTTTTTTTAACTCTGAATTTCTATGGCATTCATCGTACGAGAGTTGGTTCATGCGGTTGGTGTGTCCGGGCTCTCTAGAGTTACATGGGTTTGTGTTGGATTTGCAAAATTGGGTCTTTTTATGATGCAAAATTCACTCCATGCTATGGCATCGAAAAAAGTTTAATAATAAATTGTGATTTATTTTTTTGGGGGGCCTCTGGTGGGTTGTTCCAGACTTCATCCATGCGGAGTTCACAAGAACGAAGCCTCCGAATGGAGTCTTTGTGTTGGCGAATTTGGCACATTGCAAGGAAGAAAAGATTGGTAAAACGGGCAAGCGGGCCAAAAAAGCCCTTGAAACCCTGAACCCCCCCCCCCCCACTTTTGCACTAAATCACAATTTCAGATTTTTGTCATGAATTATTAATGTTGAAAAATTTCCCCCAAAAACATTTTTGATTAATTTTTTTTCTTTCAATTATCATGTATGAATTTTTTTTCGGTCACACATTAAAATTAGATTTTTTATTTTCAATTTTTTATTTTAAAATTATTATTTCTTTTTAATTGAAAAGTTATGTTGTTTGTTGTAGATTGAGTGGCAAGATGCACATAAGTTGGCGCAACGGCACATGGAGCGGGAGCAAGGGCGCAAAGTCGCCACTGAAGAGATGTGGGATTACTTATCCGAAGGCGAGAACAAGGAGACCAGCACGGCCATGGAATCGAGTATACCCAAGGCGACTAATGGTGCCTCCTCCCCACTCCTCTTGGCCGACAGTCAAGCGAATAAAAAGAAGCTCGAGAAGGCGAAGGAGGAGATCGTTTTCGATAAACGCTTGTACATTGTCTTGATCAGGTGCGCCGAAACTACTCTACAAAAATTCCAACCAACCCAAGGTCGGAATTTTTCTCTCGAAAAGGGCAAATTTTTTTTAAAAAATTAATTAGAAAATAAATACGCGAAAATTGATGGTACCCATTATTATGCTCATGGATTTCACAAAAGCATAGGGTTCTTAGGGGAAGGAAGCAAACCAAATTGTGAATAAATGTGCATTTGCATGCCCCTTAAAATCCTTTGAAAACATGGGGTTTATCACATGTGGGGGGGGGGAAACTCGGGTTGGCATTACAAAATCCAAATCTTCTTATTTTCAAGATTATGTTATGGGTCCAACATTCAAAATCTTCTTTTTTTCAAGATTATGTTATGGGTCCAACATTCAAATCTTCTTATTTTCAAGATTATGTTATGTGTCATGGCATTTGAGTGCAGCTTGCATGGCTTGGTTCGGGGAGAAAATATGGAGTTGGGTCGGGATTCCGACACCGGAGGGCAGGTGGGCTTTTCTCCATGTTTGGGCAGTTCTTCAATTTTTTAAAAACTGCCCAGTTCCGGTTCCGGTTCCTTTGAAGGAAATTCGGAATCTAAAGAGTCACCAGTTCCGTTTATTTCAAAACCCTTAAAGAACTAGCCATTTTCATGGAAGAACTCACGGTTCTCAGCCGGTTCTTTGACGTTTCCATATTCTTGAGAACCATGGTTATATACTAAAGTTGTTCCTTTGAAATTTGGAGAAACCGGTGGGTAAATGGTCATATGCATAGGTTGATAACCGACAAGTATCTGTCCCTATTGGGTTGAGACCCATCATGCGCGGCCTTTGACATGGGACGAGATTGAACCACC
>Ga0116231_10002052_pt1 | contig 42120 bp, 27 predicted proteins | sample S1TSphgellanicum_2_FD_89695 | JGI IMG/M metagenome (GOLD analysis project Ga0116231, IMG submission 89695) | Host-associated microbial communities from peat moss isolated from Minnesota, USA - S1T2_Fd - Sphagnum magellanicum MG | ecosystem: Host-associated > Plants > Peat moss > Unclassified... | reverse complement strand
TTTTTTTAAATGTCCTATTGAAATGTATTGAAATGCAAGATTTACATGCAATTTTTTCCAATTAATTTTTTTTAAAATTTTAATTATAATTTTTGTGCGTAGATTTTGGAAAAAATGTCAAAATGAAATTTAAATCATTTCATTTGGACATAATATGAAAAAGATATTATTAATTAAAGTTGGCTTTTAGAAAAGTTTTAGTTCCATTTCAATTTAAAATTAAAGTGCAAGTAAAAGGTTTAACCCATATGTTTTGTCTTTGAATCTCATCTCACAAGCTATATAAAGAACATGTTTTCCCTTGAATTTTTCACTTAGAAGTGCACATGCCAATTTGGGTTTGGGATGAGTGAAGAAATGCTTGACCTTAAATGGAAATTGTAACATAAATCAAATTCTTTTTGACTATTCATTCCATTTACAATTTCCCTTTCTTACCTATTTGCCTACATACACAAGTAAGTAGGTGCTAGTTTTCTACCTACCTAGGTAGATAGGTTTGAATATTCTTGAAACTTTCAATTTAAAAATATTAAACGAATAAATAATTAATATTAGATGATCTAGATTAAATAATTTAAATATTCAAAATTTCTTAATTGTTCATATATTACTGAATTTACTTGTCCATATGAACTTATTGCCATTCACTAAGCAATTGACAAATTTGTTAAGAATTCACCTAATTCACTATAAAATTTAGTGAATTCATTAGTGGATTTGGACTCTTTATGTACTAGTAACACCATATTATTTCAAACAATTAATGTACAATAGTTTAAGGTTAGTGAGCAAATTTTTTCGTATTGCATAGAATTTCACATATTACATGGGACACAATGATTTTTTGTTGTGATATATGAAAGTATTGCCCATCCTATAACCTTTCCAATGAGGGATTTTCCATTTTGATGTAGGTATTGTCTTTTTTGTTGTTATCATAGTGAAGACTTTCTTTAGTGGATATAGGTAATGTAACATGGGGTTATAGTGAAAGTTTTAGATTTAGGTATTGCCAATGAGTTCATTTTCATAGCAAGGAAGTGTGTTTTTGGACGAAAGTAATGCAATATCAACACTTTTAAAAATATGATGAAAATATTTGTTTTGTTGATGTGCATAGTGAATAATCACAATTTGAGTGTGTAGGAACTACATTCACCCATATTTCGACATTTGTATTAGATATTGACAATTTAGGTATTGTAGTTTTATGGACTTTCTAGTAACCCTAACAGTGATGGAGGGGCAAGTATTTGCAATACTTACATATTAAAACCATTACATAAATGAAATATAATTGTAAGTAGAAATTATGTGAGAATTGCATGGACTTGGTTTTTTTGCATTTCAATTCCAATGGGGCCCCAATTTAATCATGAGGGTATTGCAAAATCTAAGTCCATTTTCATTCAAGCTCCACCACAATATGACTGGTTCATTGTATATAATACCTTCATTTTTCGTTTTTGATATTCTGATAAAAAATATTTAAAAGAAGAAAAAATAAAATAAAATTGTGTAATACTCACATCTAAAGCATATAATGTTGGCTAGATTTTTTCATGTTTCACATAATACCCAAATGTTGGGCATAAAATATGCATATTTAATGATAAACAAAAATTGACGAAGATAGTTTAGAATTTTTTTTAATTAGAAAAAATTAAAAATTTTAAAATTTTGATTATGAAGAAGAAATAGGAGAAAAATCGTTCAAAACAAGAAAAATGATAATAATATTTTAGAAAGAGAAATTAAAATACAAGAAAATTTTTAAAATCTAAAATAAGCAAAAAAAAAATTCAAAAAAAAATCATTTTGATTAGAAATGACATTGCTTTCATATGTGGCTATTGCATGTTGGGATTAAATTTTCAACTACTATTAGTATTTGCCATAATAGGCAATACCTACATGTTACCCATACAATAGGTGTTAATTTTGGGAATTCCAAACCATTATAAACATGGTGTTAAAACTTAAAGTTGACACAAGTATTGTAATGCCTAAAACCTAAACCCTCAACCTCTATATGTAAATTTAACCCTCTTTTAAAAACCATATGTTTTACATTAATTTTTTTATGATTCAAGTGATTGAATTAGATAATCATTGAAAATAGAAGAATTTTTTTTCTTACCTCCTTAATTATTTGTTCTAATCAAAATCAACATTATTTTTTATGTCCTTGATTGATTTCTATTAAAATATATATTGAAGTTCATTTTACACCTTGTGGATTCCATTATTATTTTTTCTCTTTAGAAAAGTAGAAGTTTAACTATGAAATAGAAAGGTTTTGTTGAAAGGTAAATGTTTATTTAATATGTAAAAAAATTGTGTTAAGAGGTAAAGGTTTAGCCAAAAAGATATAAAATAATTATTGGGAGGTAAAATTTTAGCCAATAAATAAAAATGTTTTGTTGAGAGGTCAAGGTTTAGCCAAAAAAAGATATAGGTTTTGCCAAAAATAAAAGTTTAATGAAAAAGGTATATAAGTTTAACATAGAAGAAATATAAGTTTTGCCAAAAGTTAGAAGTTTAGCCAAGAATAGATATAGGTTTTGCCAAAAGAAAAAAAATTAGCCAAGAAAAAATATAAGTTTTGCCAAGAAAAAAAAATTTAACCCAAAAAGGATATAGGTTTTGCCACGGAAGAAAAGTTTAACCAAGAAGAGATATAGGTTTTGCCAAGAGAAAAAAATTTAGCCAAGAAGATATGTAGATTTTGCCAAGAGATAAAAAGTTTAGTTGAGAAAAGATATAGTTTTTGCCAAGAGATAAAAATTTAGCCAAGAAGGGATATAGGTTTTGCTAAGAGAGAAAATTTTAACCAAAAAGATATATAAATTTTGCCAAGAGAGAAAATTTTAACTAAGAAAATATATAGGTTTTGCCAAAAAAGAAAAATTTAAACAATAATAGATATAAGTTTTGCCAAAAAAGAAAATTTTAGCCAAGAAAAAATATAGGTTCTGCCAAAAGAAAAAAGTTGAACCAAGAAAAGATATAAGTTTTGCCAATAGAAAAAAAATTTGCTAGAAAATATATAAGTTTTTGCAATATAAAAAATTTTAGCCAAGAAAATATATAAGTTTTGTCAAGAGATAAAATTTTAGCCAAGAAAAAATATAGTTTTTGCCAAGAAAAAAAAAGTTTAGCCAAAAAGAGATAGAAGTCTAACCAAGAATAGATATAGGTTTAGCCAGGAAGAGATATAGGTTTTGCCAAGAAAAGATAGAAAGGGTAGGTAAGGGATTGATTGTTAGTTGGTTGGGTTCAAGGTGTAAGATCCTTCCATATTTGCAAGAGAAATATTGACCCCAAATATAAGACGACCTCCAAATACAATAAGAAATGCATGATTCAAGTGTGAAGTCCAAGAATGAGGACATATCTCAAAATAAGGGGCCTAGTATGAGGTGAGGTGAGAGTTGAGTCCAACCCTACATTTTGGGAATGTCGCCCACTTGTGGGATTTATGCATCGTAAAGCACAAGGTGAACATTATCATGAGCCTAAACATATGCAAATCATGACTCATAGGATGGGGAGGATTTGTACTCGTACCACTCCTTAAGATGCAAGGGATCTTATGCTTATAAAGAGAAAAGTTAAGTTCATTGGAAAGAAACACTAGACACCATCCATTAACATGACATCATGAATTTAGCATATATAACCACCCTAGGTGAGACACTAAACTTTAAATTTATGATACTAGAAAACCATTTTACATTCCTCGAACATGCATGAATTTACAAAGATTAATTGTTCAACACTTGAATAAATTTGACACGTACTTCAAATCTAAACTAAAGTCGGCAAAAGTCACGACTCAAAGTCAACCACATCATTTGTATGGGCTATTAAGAAAGAGAATGCAATGTAGGAAGATAACAATTGCAAAACATCATTCTCTCATGATTGTTTGCAAGCATTGAAACTCAAATTTTTTAAATTACAAAACTAGCACCTAAAGGTTAGAAGGATTGATGGGTTATTTTGGAGATAAAAATCTTAGATAGTACAACTTTCATATCAACATCCATGGTCAATCCGAGCAATACCATCATGCAATTGACATAAATTACTAACCAATTTATTGAACAAAAAACAATGAACTAATATCGAAAGGAAGACTTCATTATCATGCACAACAGATCTAGGTTTCTAAAAGATTGAAGGTTCTTGGTTCAAAGAAGTTCCAATGTTTCAACAAGAAAGACTGAAATGAGATGCGGTTATCAACATATCCATGAGATTGCAGAGCACACTCTACAATGATATGTTTGACAGCAACCTTGTGTCAGTTCCAGCAAAACCCAAGAAAAACTTTAACAGGACCAGAATGATGGCAGTCATAAACTAATCAAACTATCACCTTCATCATGAATAGCAGTGACTAGTTGCAATATATTATTATCCACCAACTTCATCAGCCCCTGAGATATAGTGTAGACGTGTAAAATCTCAAGCACACATATACGATAAAACTTCAGGTTTTATTGTTATTAGTCTCTTTAAGGTAGTAGCGGCAACCACTCTGAAACATATCGCAAGACAATGTGCAGAGACAGGTGCACAATGATGCCAGGAAGGTTTGCTTAAGGACCATCCATCTCCTTAGATTTAGAGCCGGATAAGCTTCACATGATTCCTCAATGACTAATTGCTGTTTGTATACATCTGTTGATCTATGCATGCATGGTACTTTAAATCTTCATTACATAATTTCATTCAGGGTGGCCTCTCTGCACACTGTTTTTTCCAGTTTGTCAATCTTGCCTTTGTCTCAAGGCTATGCTAGCTCTTATGATTCACAGGATCAACATTTAGATCCTCAACCTAGAACCGTGAATTCCTCTGATTCTTCGAAATTTCCATAAACAAGAAATGGGTGAGCCTGCGTTACTAACACAGAAAAGGCACTTTCTCCTGCTGAAAACTGACAGTGAGTCCTACTTGGCACAGTCTAATCCTTTTGATCTCCAGGAGCTGACATTTCAATCACTGCAGGAGATGTTTGGGGGGCAGTGTAAACCTCAGTATGGCTTGCAAAAGATAGATATATATTCCACGCCAAGGCAACTACATTGGCAAATGCAACCTGCAGCGATTACCCCACAGCACACCAACCTTTTTTTTTTTTACTTCCACCTCCTAGGATTTCTGTTAATGTTTATCTCCCGCAAGCTATTTCTTGAACCTGACAAAAAACTATTGTCATAAAATTGAGCTGCTCTAAAGTTGGAAATTGTACACAAAGTTTCCACAGAAGGCATGGGGACTGATAACACAGGAATGGAAGGTGAAAAGGAAGTGATGTCTCTAGGGTCTTGACTGAGAACCTCCTACAAATCCCAAGCAAAAGAGTGTAGAAAACTTGAAAAATATTTGATCCATCAACAACAGTTTTTAAATAACAATCCATCCTGGAGTATCCTAAGTCCACCAAAGTGAGAAGAGAGAAAAGGCAATAGTCCACCAGCTAACAGAGGCAAAAGAGCGTACAACACCTGTAGTGGTTGGGGCAGCACAAGGAAATTAATGAACTGAAATGGAACCCAAAGCTTGCAATTTGCAATAACTGCTGGTTTCCAATCCTGTGTCCCATAATAATCACACAAATCAGTATGCCACCATGCTATAATGCTTCTAGCACTACACATATCCTCCTAGTTGCATGCATTTTGCCAGAAGTACTAACTTGCAATACATTCTGGAAAATTTGGGATGGTGGAAAGCTGAGGAAAACAACCTGCTGAGGCTTGGGGATGATGTCAAATGTATGATTCTCAAATGTCAGCAGTGATGAGAAAAAGACGGCAATAAACGCAGGTAAAAATACCAGTTGCAAGCAACAAAACTGTCAGTATCAAGGCAGGCCTGACTATAAAATAACATAATGATTTGATTTTTTTCTCTTACCAATCACTTAACCATACATGTTGCATCAATCAAGATGGTAGTGCAAGCTTATTGTTTGTTTGTCCCAGCCACTAAAGCACAATACAGATGTCAATGATTGTTTGAGAGTTATAAAATGAAAGAGAGAAAGACCTGGTCAAGGAGAAGCTGAATAACAGTCCCTTTGACTCCCATGGCTGTAAACACTTTGCTCAAGGGTAAGTACCTGCAAACCAACACAATAGGCATGCAAGATTCAACGCTTGAACTAAAACATAGAGCCAACACAGAAGGAGGCAAATGTACATCACTAATGCTCTTGCACCTTAAGAAGCACACTCATAATCCATTTGTCAACTTTCACACAGCAGGATTGCAGAGAAAACAGAGAAACTGTATTCCTCACCAGATGTGCTGCATTGGCCCAACAAGCACTAATCCTAAGAATGTAATCACTGCAGTTTGCTTCACATCCAGTTTCCCATTCTTCTCAATCACCAACTGCCATACAAAAAAACACCTGGATGCAAAAATCCCCCTCAACAAAAACAGAGAGTGTTTCCACCAACCTTTACATGGCCAGGACTTTTGTTACACATACTTATACAAAAAAACCAGAAGCAGGAGAGTCAAATCAAGTATTGTTTTGGATCATTTGACTAGTGCAAACACATGCAACCATCACATTGTTGAACACTGCATCATGTTGTTGAAGTTAGTAGTATTACCCAGTGCAAGCAGACCATGTGCAGTGCAAGCAAGCAAGGGGAAACAAAGTAGCCAGTGTATTCTTCAATCCACAACACAATTAATTGGAGCTCTAGGAAAAAGATGCACCCACCCAAGAGTTGCAATTGTCTGAAAGTTTACAAAACACCTGCAGTTGAAAGAAAGAGGTCTCTAGAGGCATACAGAAGAAGAAATTCAATTTCATGGGAAAGAAGCAAGTGAAATGAAGTGGAAGCAGAAGAGAAAGCTGCTGCACCTGACGAAAGAAGTCTCCCAAGAAGTTAAGGATTGCTGCAGTTATGGCCTTTGTCCGAACAGGATTCCTCTCTGTCATTGATAAATACCTGCAATTTGCTCATTTTTAGCATGAAATCCATTCATTGCAAAGCCTCCATCAAGCTCAAAGAGATGAGAAGAAGATGATGAGCTTCTTTGCAAACAAGATTCTGGTAAGGAGCTTCTTGAGAATTTGGGAAGCAGGAAAATGTACCAAGCCAATAGACCAGTAGACTGTTAAGAGAGTTTGTCATCGCCACCTCCACTGTTGCTGCTGCTGCTGCTGCTGCTCCAATCATCATCATCATCACCACCACCTCCTCCTCTGTTGCCATCATTTCCTCCAGCAACTCCTCCCACCATTGCCGTGGCCAAATTCCTCGTCGTCAACTCCTTGAGCTTCCTGCAGCTTGAATCCACTACATGTCTGATTGCGGGGGCCCCGCTGCTGCTTCTGGGAGATGATGAGAGCTCCATACCTCGACGATGCCCCCGTGAGCTCAGCTCTTTTTCCTCCAATTGCATCAAGTCTTGTTGAACAACAGAAGCGAGGAGGATGAAGAAGAAGAACTCGTCGGAAAGCAGATTTCGCTACTCCTCCTCCTCCTCCTCCTCCTTTTGTAGCCACGTTAATGAGCTCCATTGGAAGAAGCCTAATCACTCGGGAGCTCGTTCTCCTCCACGAACTACAACAAGAGAGAAACCGGAAGAAGAACAAGACGACGACAACGACGACGGAAGCAACAACAACAGAAGAAGAAGAAGAAGAAGAACCCAAACTTCGACACTTCCGCGGGGCCTGTGTTTTGTTGTTGTGCATTGTCTCTCTTCTTCTGCAACAACGAACAGCACTTCCGAAATCGGAAAAGCTATCAAGGTGTTCGCGGCAACACGAAGAAGAAGAAGCATGACGACGACAAAAACAACTGTAGATCATTAGAAGAAGACACTACTCTGCGCTAGACAGACCAAAACAAAACACACAAATCTAATCTTGGACGATCGACAATTGCAACAACAACAACAACCAACAGATAAACAAACAAACGTGAAAGCAAGCTTGCTTCCCAGAGAGCTTGTTCGAAGAAGATGTGAGGAGCTTGATAGAAGAGATTCTGAGAAATTGGACAACAGCTGCTCCTTCTCTCTCTCTCTCTCTCTCTCTCCCTTCGCATCTTCGGGTGAAATCGAAGAATCGAAGAATCCTTCTCTTGGAGTTGCTGTTGCAATTGCTTTTGGAAGTCTTCATTTGCTTGGCGAAGAATTGAAGAATTGCCGATTGCGCGATTGCCAGAGAAGAGGAAAGAGGAAAAAGGAGGAGGAAGAGCTTGCAAGTAGGGGAAGAGACATGAATGCTGCTCTAGGTTCTTCTGTATGGCCATCTTCTTCGTCTTCTTTTTCTTCTTCTCGGTCGTTGCTCCTCTCTTGTTTCTGTAACTGCAGTGGATCCCTAACGACAAGACACCAAGCTTCCTCGTCCAACAACAACGATCGCTCAAGGTTTTGGAAGCTCAGCAGTAGTCAGAGTACGTCTTTGCTTGCCTCGAGGACGCGGCGGCATTCACACAAGAAGAGCTTCTTCCCTCCATACCGGCAAGGCCTGATCCAGAGCTGTGCAGGCAAGACTACTCCGAATCCCAGTCCCAGTCCCAGTCCGGAGCTCGCAGAGAGTGAAATGTCGATGACTAAGGAAAGGAAGCAGCTTGGAGGAGGCGGCTTATTGGAGAAGAAGGACGATGGCGCCATCGTCGTGGAGCGACTGTTTTCCAATCTGAATGAAGCGACTCTTGAGCATGAACCTGGTGAGCTCAAACCAGTTTGTTTCCCCCAGAAGCTTCTCTCTCTCTCTCTCTCTCTCTCTCTCTCTCTCTCTCTCTCGTTCCTGTTTTCTGTGTTTTGTGGCAACTCTGAATTTTGCTTCACAGCGAGATTGAGAGTGTTTTTGTGTTTTTGCTGTGGTGGTGGGTGCAAACAAACAGGTAGTCTCAGTAGTGCTGTGCTTCTCATTGCAGGCACCACGGTACATCCCTCCCTCATACCTCTCCACTTCCTCAGTGCAAACCTTTTGCATGTCATCGTGATCTTGAACTGCTGTTTCTTCTGTGGCATTCTCTTATCTTCCTCAGAGAAGGGGAGATTCTTATTGTGTTGGAAAATTCTTGGTTCAGGATCTTGTTGTGAACAAGAAGGGTTTGCATTGGGAAATTTTCTTTTCTTCAGCATCTTGTGATGATCACCAACAAGAGGGAGATTTTGCATTTGACATCCTGTCTTTCTTTCTTTCTTTCTTTCTTCAGAACCCTTGTCATCAACAATCAATCAGCAGCATGTTTTTGCTTCCATGACTCTGCTCTTCTGTGGTCAGTCTCACAGAAGACAATATGAATGCCTGCCTGCTGCAAAGATGGTTCTTCCCTCTTTGATCATCTTCCCCAGTGCAGATGGGACGTTTCATACTAGGGTTTCACATGGGTGCTGCAGGTAGGTGCAGGAATCTTGGCCATTCCGTCAGTCACACAAGAGTCTGGATTTTTGGCATCAGCTGTCACATGTGTGACCTGCTGGATTTACATGGTATGTAGTTGCTGTTTCAACCCTAAACCCTAAACCTTACCTTCTTCTTTCGTGGGTGATGCTCAATCCTTGTGATGAGAGAAAACATGAAGTTCTGGGGGTCAGTCAGAAGGAGTTGCAAAAGGCTTTTTGCAGGAAAAAAGATTTTTCATATCAGGAATTGTGGATTTTCGTATCAGGAAATCATGGGTTTTTTTATCAAGAATTAGGGATTTTGCTGCTATCAGGAATCATGTCAAACAGAAATCTGGAGCTTTGGTATATTTTCAGGTTGCTCTCCACACCAATTATTGTTTTCTCAGACATCCAAGGGATTTGTTTTTCCCTTGTAAGCATGATGGAAAAAAGGGGTTTGTTCTTGGAACAGTGCAGGTAGGAACAGGGTTGTTGGTGGCGGAAGTGAATGTCAACACAATGTGCGAGCTTGGATCTGGTGGTGTCTCTCTTGTATGTTTTTCTGACTTCCTCTTCCTCTCTTTCCCGAATCATGACTGTGGAGATTTTTCGATAGTCTTTATAATTACTTCTGACCATATCTCTTCTCTCACCATTTGTGTACTATGTATTGTTTTATGACCACTTTTGTTCTTCATGTTTGTTGTGGTTTGATCGGAACTGACATCATAGTTAACCTTCAAAGTGTGCTTGCAGGGTTTTCTCTGCACTCTCCTGGATATATGTAACAGCATTGCAGATTGTGTTCTGCATTTTGTTGTTTTCCATTAAGCCTGGGATTCATCAATCTTGAGTGCAAACTACAAATCCAATATCATAACTGAGTCTTCCTGCTGCTTCAATAGATGCAACAGAAACTCAGGACAAAGATTTTGTATAACGGCTTGCCTGAAGTTTTGGGCAGATTATTGTATAGTTATCTATACCTAATGTCAGGAGCTGCTGATGTCAAGCTGGTAGTCATGGCAGCTCATCACTGCTATTCATGATAAAGAAGGTGATGGTCTGACACTTTGTGAGCGACTCTCACAAGGTTATGACTGCAGTCATTGTCACATTATCATCAAACTGTCATTGTGGAGATTTCTCTGCAATTTGACAGATTTAGCTGTTAGTTAAATTACACCACTTGTAATGTATAGGGCATTGAATTACTGACTGATGACTACCACTACATGTTCTGTTGAGTGTTTCTTTTCTTCTCCTCTCCAGTTTGGATGGATTTGGAGTTGAGTTTTATCTGGAGTGTGGCAGGTATCCATGGCATACCGTACACTGGGCATTTGGGGAGTACGAGTAGCCTGGTAGGTACATTTCTTTGCCTTGTCGAAACCCTAATCCTCCATGTCTTTGGAACATGCAAAAGCATTTCTTGGTGGAATTAGGTGCTTGCATAGTAGTTCATGGCATTTGGGATGGTACTTATCTGATGTCACCTTATCTTGCGTGAGTGGCCTATGTTTATGTAGTAGGCTGTCTATGCCTTAGCTTAGATGCTTGCTTGTATGAGGACAAGCTAAAAGGAAATTGAGCTTGTCCATGACTGACTTTTCCTGTTGCTTCTGGAAATGCCACAGAAACACACGATGTTTTCAATAATGGTTTACCTGAAATTTTGGCTGGGTTTATTAGATACTTGATCTTTACACCCACTATTGGTAGCTGATGAAGTTAGTGGGGAGTCATCATGGCAGCTAGTCACTGCTATTCCTGACAATGGTGATGGTCTGACACTTAATGAGTGACACTCCAAAGGTCTTGATTGTACTCATTCTCATCATGTTAGTTTTGGTTTTTTTGGAACTAAGAGAACAGTTACTTTCAAACTGTAGTTGTGGAATTTTCTCTCTGCAATCTCAAAGATGACTATTATTGTGACAGTGTGCTTGCTTATTATCTGGCAGTGCAGCATACCTGTTCATTCACTATGCAGTACTGGTGGCATATGTGGCACGCTCATCTGATATTGTTTCACATAGTCTGGGCACTCCCTTGTACGTCCATCACAGCACTGTGTTCTCTTAAGGATGTGTCATTCCATTGCTAAAAATTTTAGACCCAACTCTTGGACAGCAGTTTCCTTGCCGCACACCAATGCCAGATTTCATCAGCATGAGGAAGTGTATGGGTATATGAATGAGAAGGTTTTTTACATTAGAGTTTCAACCAGTAGATGGATGTACCTGAGATGCTCTCCTGTAACTCTCTGAATGTTGGGCGCTGGAGCAGATGGCTCAGTGCCGCTTTATTTACAGCCAGCATGGGAGGCCTTTGCTATTTTGGAAGGTTGGAACTCTCACATTTGCCTCTGTTGAAACAGACCCATTTTCTGATGAAGATGATTCCCTGTTTGAGTTCTTTTCATTGCATGTATGTTCTCTCAGACGTCAACTGTTTGGACATCCTACAAACACTAATATGTCTGCTCACCTGCACATGATACTCTTCTTTAGTGTACTTCATTGGAAAGGACTGCACATATATGGTCAATCCATGAACTGGGAAACCTTCTCAACATCAAGGTTTTTGTTTCAAGTAAGCTAATTGAAATGGTAATATCTGTTTGACAGCCAACGAGTGATTGGCATTGTAAATGGAGCATTTGTGGTTGCTATTTTAGCCAGCTTCACAGTTCTAGTGGTAACTCTTTCTCCATCTGAAGCCCTTTTTCTTGCCACCTCATTCATGTCTTCTTCTGAGCTGTGATCAATTTGACCACCACCCAGATATTAACTTCTCTGCCTTTACAATGCATGATCAGGGAGCTGCATCAGGAGGATTAGAATTCAACTCACTTCTTCATGCCAACTTTGCAGCAGTACCACGGAGCATACCAGTTATTGCTCTCGCATTTGTTTACCAGGTAATTGTCATTCTTACAGAATTCTTTTCTGGATGTTGAAGTCTCTTCTGGTTGCATCTCTGGGGTCATTGCCACATCACGCCTGTGATATGTGAAACAGGGGGTAGTACCTACTATGATCAATTCATGAGCAACAACCATAATGTTGACTGGGCTACAAAAAATGCAATACTCACTTTCTGGATTCTTGCAGAATGTGGTGCCAGTTGTGGCAACAAGTCTAGAGGGAGATCTTCCTAGAGTCAGGTGTATTTGTCACTCCCTTTATGACCTCGTGCTTTTTTATATTGCAATTGCTTCAGTTTTCTGATCTGAATTTTCTGTATTATCTGTTTGAATATCTGTAATCATACAAAGTTTTCATTTTCATTTCATTCATGTACATTAATACTTACCAAACTGTTGGTGAGAGAGTGACACTTGATAGCAAGTGTAGCAGCTGCAAGAATGATGTCTGGACATTCCCTTCTCCACCCTAGTGCTGTGTTGGAGATTGGATTTATCCTGCAATTTATGAATATCATACCTGCACCTACTCTGAAATGAGATGGCAGCTGTAAAGTTTGAAGGGGTGAAGAGGTCATAGGCTTTTTATTTTTTGAGCAGACTGCAACATCATGCCTTCTTTTTACCATCTTGTGCCATCAATATCCTTATTGCTGCCTTCCTCCTCCTAATTACTATCCAGAAAGAGACACAACAAGAATGCTTGAAGGAAGCCATCACAACTCTGGTTTTTCCCTTTACAAAACTAGTACAATGAGATTTGATATCCAACTGGATGGGTATTTCTGTTACAGGACTGCAGTGGTTTTGGGCACAGGAGTTCCATTAGTCATGTTTCTGGTATGGAATGCAGTAATCCTTGGCACCAATTCCTCGTTGATAGATTCCAATGGAGCAATTCAAGCTATATCTGATCCACTGATGCGGCTTCGATCAGCTAGTGGCATTGTTGGGGTGAGTAGTTCCTGTGCTCTATAGAATTTCACAGATGAAGAGGTGATGTCCAATACTTTTATGAGTGACAGTCACAAGATATATGGCCCCACTCAAAAGGCGGCAGAATAGAGTTTGAAGTTAGATGAAACACATGAAAAAAAATCTAGCAGAAGAGGTCAACATATCTGGATGAAATCTAAGGATACTCCAATGATGGGAGGTTGTTGGGTAGTTACTGTATGTCCTCAACCTGAAAAGAAAATGATAGGGCAAGGTACTGAAAATTGTGTGTGGAAATGGATGTTGAATTGCAGCCAACAATTGAGGTGTTTTCATTATTCGCAGTTGCAACATCTTACATTGGTTTTACATTAGGGCTGTCTGACTTTCTTTGTGACTGTAAGCTGACAAACTTTCTCAGCTCATAAAATCCTGATCTGAGTTCTTTAGTGACAAGATCTGCAGCTCTTCTCAATTCTTTCTTTTTAGGATCTGATGTCTCTGAGGTTTCATATGCCTGTAGAGGAAATGGGTAACAAGATCCTGAAGTTTTCCACTGCAGTGCTGAAGCTGCCTGGGGGAGGACAACGGCAGCCATTACCATATATTCTGACTTTGTTCCCACCTCTTGTTCTGGCGTTGTTATCACCTGATATTTTCTACAAAGCACTTGACTTTGCTGGCACATATGGAGGTGTTTTTCTCCACAGATTCTCCATTGCTGAACAATTGCCATTTTCTTTTTTAGAGTTATTGTGAGGCCAAAACCTGAAGCTTGATAATAAAAACATCTCCACAAGCTATATGCCACTATCCAGGTTGTGCAGGTAGCTGCTGGGCCCAGTGAAAAGCAGAGACGATTGATGTGCACTAAAATCCTTTGTTTACATTTGGATATCCCTTCATGAATTCATGTAATTTTCTTGAACCCAGAGTCACCATTTTGCACATGAAATTACTAACACATTTGTTGTTTGTTGTTTCATTCTCAGTGTTGGTCTTGTTTGGAATATTACCAGCGGCAATGGCATGGTCTGAGAGGTATACAGACACTTGTCTTCCTCCTGCTGTGAAACCCATTGTCCCTGGCGGCCGTTTTACTCTAGCAGTTGTAATGGGAGCAGCTGGCCTTGTTATTACATATGAGGCTTTGAATTCATTGTATCCTTGATTCATGTGGCATCTTGATTTTTCATTGACTCCATCTCTATTGGTCACACCTGTAGTGATAGCAATTATTGGTCCTTGGCCCATAAGGACCTTGAGCATCTTTCTGTTCACAATGTAATCCTGAACTCTAGACATGGCCACTATATTTTGGCAGCAAATCTGATGATGATTTTAATATGTTTTCCAATTTTTTTCTTCCACAATAATTTCCATTCTCTAATGAGGGTCTGTCTTATGTTTCAGAGAAGCCTTTGAAATTGAATTATATCCGTTCTCATGTGCTTTCTTACTATTGAATTTAGTATCCATGTTGCCAGAAATCAGACTCTCCATATAATGTTCAGTTTTTCCTTGTTGATCACATCATGACTTGGATAAATACACATGCACATAACGAATTCCAGAAGTGAATGTCAATAGAAAAATATAACTGAGGGAGACATGTGTTGTTGTAAGTCTCCACACTTTTGGCAGGATTGGATTCTTTGATCATTGAAGGGGTCAGAGCTACAACAACACTCATCCAACAGGTATACAATATATGATGCCCAATCTTGAGTTTTCTGCCCAAGACCTTATGACCCTTCTCCATTTGAACCCATGTTGTCATCCAAATGGATGCACTTCTTATGCAAAACAATATGCTATCACCAGTGCATGAAATCATCTGTAATTTTTGACAATAGATACATATATATAATCTTTGTTGGTAAACATATATATGTATGTAGACATTAAAGTTTGTCAGTATGATGAGTTACATTGAAAAGCTCTCATGCATTTCTTCTTTCAACAGATGGACCATTCCCAAGCATTCATGTAAGCCCAACTACCTCCATTGTGCTTCAATACATATGATTGGGTCTGACACTAGAATTTTATTTTTAATAAAAGGAAATATGCAACATTTTTTGAAGGAAATTGCAAACCAACTAACTTCCTGTTGTGGAAGGGAAATAAGTAACAAAATATTGGAAGAGAAATCCAAAATTTCTTCCACATCATAAGGGATGGGATGGATCTTTACAGTTCCAGTTTATCATGTTGTATGTATATGGTAGAAATTGCAAACATGAATACAAAACAATTTTGTGAAATTTTACAGCATCAATCATATATGGCTTTGATTGAAATCCACAACACAATGTCCACAGTGTTTTAAGTTGATATTTCCTATCATTGCTGCACGCACTTGGTTCACTTTTTTTGAACTTAAAATCTTGAACATCATCTGCCAAATAGATTTATCATGTCCATGCTATATTCAACATCAGATCTCCAACTAAAAAGTAAGTGATCAAATGCTGATTGTGCTTACTTGTATCTTATTGACACAGACAGGGCACATCTGGGTACCACTTTGCCATGTTGGTTTCCTTAACAGTAAGGTCATAAGTCTACCTGCAAGAAACATGGCATGTGTTAAAGAGTACATTTTTGTATGGATTTCACAGTTAGTCAGAAAATGTCCTCTTCTCTTGCACCTGCAGCCCAGGACTTGGGATGTTTTCTATTTTTATGTTTTCCACATTCTATAACAAGGGCAAATGTCATTACCTGTTGTTAGAGCTTCGTTCATCCAGGCATGTGAGCATGCTACTGTGGACATACTGTCTATCTTTGGGCCTGGCAAGCTCCCATTCCCACCATCATTTGGCCTTCTGCACATCAATGCCAGGACATGTCCTTGGCTGCAGGGCAGCTGGACTGTTTGACCACAACCAAATTAAAGCCATGAATTATACGGAGAAATCACTACATTTCTCTATGTTGTTATTACCAGCACATCCATCCCCAATGAAATCCAGTTCCTTAATATCCATATGGGGGGTTGCTGATGGCCTCCACTTTGACAACTAGCGTTTCTGCAGTGCCCACTGCAGCTGTCACTATGTTTGTTCCAGTTATCAAGCTACTTGCTTGAGGGACCTCCAAAGATGAGAGCCTGCTGTGCTTTTACTGTTGTATAACATCAGGAGCTGCAGTCTGAACTCCATCAATAACAATTTCAGATCCAGAAATTTTCCGCACCTGCAGGTGGAACAGACATGGGGCAAATTAAGTTCATTGTTTATGGCAGTTGGTTTCACTTGCTAACATGGTCCCTTGGATGCTACAGGTCATAAAAAAGTGCATGAGTTTAAATCACGACATGATGATGAAAAAATTATTGAATAATTTATTTCAACTTTTCAACTACAGATTGTAGGGTGGATCTCTTTAGTTCATTCACCAGAGATCTCCCTCCAAACCGTACATGCAACTTTTATTGAATACGGCTTTCAACACCCCATTTTTTGTTTAAATGGAATAGATAATGAATATATATATTTTCATTTCCATGATGCTTACTCACTTTCAGATTGAGTATCCGTTTCCTTCTCTTCCGATTTGTAGGAAATCATGTATTTCATAAATCATTATGGTATAATCCTTAGGTTCAGAAAAAGTTTTTAAAAAATTGTATTTGATGCCAGGCAACTGGCAAACATGGGAATCTAAGGTTCCCAGAAACAGGTAAATTGCTAAGCTCAACTTGGACCTATCTTTAGGTCAGTCTAGTTATCTGAGATCACTAGTCTTTATCTCCAGTTGTTTCCTTGCCTTTCTATCTTCAGTTTTATTCCCCCTCCCATCTTTACCTTCACTATCATCCCCAGGGCTGTCTGAATAGTTTGGGGTGCGAGAGAAGAGGACATTTTGTCCCAATAGTTGCCTAAAAAGACCAGTTTCTTATTCTCTTTCCAGTTACACACAAGATTGGAGAATCCTCATCCTGTACACATGGAACTGATCATTGGCCTTCATCATTCCCAGCAATTCTACTGATGAATTCACAATGTGACAACTCTATGTCACATTTACAGGGTGTTGAAATCATCAGAGCTTACTCAATATTTCCAAGTGATGTATCTCCCCAAACCCAAAAGCCTTGGAAATTGAAAAAGACCAGTGACAACTCAATGTTGATGAACAAGAACGCATGACATCTGGGCTAGAGCAGGTATTTGCCACATGGCAGAGGAAAGGAGCACAAACCTGTTGCTGTACCTCATGGGTGACTTGTCCAGCATGGAAATACCACAGATCTCTTGAGTCAATCAAGGCTGTCATCCACTGTTGGCATTCACCTTAGCTGACCTTTGAAATGACCTGCAGTAAGAAATAAGTGTGTGCAGCTCAGTAAGTATCAAGCAGAGCTCGTACTGATGTAGAATTGACTTGAATTGCTAGATAAAAGGCAGAAGGAAAATTATGACACAAGAGAAATGAATAAATTAGTTTGATGAATATGTTTCGTTAGAACCTTTAGAATGCTGGACAGGTGCTGGCCAGGATGTAGATGGGCTTCTTCATATCCACCAAAGACCAGAGCTCAAGAGCATAGGTCCATTATGTTGTATGAAGCTGCCAACCAAGAGTGTTACATGAGAATGAAGCCAAAGAGTTCCATATACAGCTCCATGGATTGAGTGTGCTCAAACCCAAAAAACATTCTCCTGTAGACAAGACACTTAACAACCAAATTGGGTTTAGGTGCTACTTGACATTTAGTTCCATTACTACAACATACTCCTGGAGAAATGTTGAACAGAGAGCTAACATTTGCTGAAGATTAGTGTTATGTTGAGAACCTGAATTCTTTGTTGGCAGCAAGTATCAACCATAATCTGCAAAGAATTGAAGCTGAATTTTGTACTCCCAGTGTGCAGTTTTCCAGGATACGCTCCCAACTGAAATAAATCACTTTCTGATTTGCAATAGTGCTGTAGCACATACACGGCCATACCCAATGCAAGCTTTTGTGCTTCACGAGCTGATGATGTTTCATCAATGTCATTTCTTGAGTCCCTTTTGCGTACCAGAGGAGTTTGTATTCTCACTGATAAATTGTTGCTTGCTGCAAAAGATTCTCCTCCTGTCAGTAAGCTGACAGGTCCCAATCCATTGTTGCCAGTATCATCACCTCTTCCTGACATCCTCATCAAAAACATACAAAGAAGTGCCTCCATTCCTCGCAAACAAGTTTCCCCACCAGCTTCCATCAGCTCCACCAATATGAAGCCCATGCCACCCTGTACCATCGTGGACCATGAGCTGGAGTTTACCTGCCATGGTTGACACCTGAGAGCAAGCATCCACCTCCATGATGCTAGTAATTCTCTGACTAGAAAAGTTGCTGGCAAAATTTGGCATTTTACTAATCCTCTCCACAAAAGAACAAGTGCATTCACAAGTGCTCCTCCATTGCATCTGCTGCAATCCTCTGACTTCAGGCCAGTAGTCTTCTGGATGGTAGAGTTAGTGTACTCCAAATTGATGCCTTCACTTGCAGTTGATCTGCCAGTACTTTCTTGTTCAAAAGGAGCACTGATATATGACATGCATGCATAACACAAACCAAAAAACATAGTTGGTGATATTAGTGCCAGTTGAAGGGCAAGTGCAAGGGTCCGCCGTGTCAGGCCACTCTCCACTCGCCACTCACCACCCACCACTTGCAGTGTAAGAGATTTGTATAACTGCCCACTGTTCAATGATGCTTCAGCATTGCTTTGTAGGTTGCTACTCACTTCACCTGAGGCTGACATACTGACTTCTTGTCCACCATCAACCCTGAGAATTATGTGAAGAATGTAAGAGTACAAAATATGAGATTCCAAAAACCTTCAGAAACCCAAAGAAGAGAATGTAGAAACAGCAACTGTTACAATCCTGTCTGAGTTTCTGCAAGCATGAACCACATCTAACAAACACAAATGCATCAAATCACTATGGGGGTTATTGCACCATAAATCTTTCCTAATACACTCTGCATGCAGCCATAATTTGTGGTGCCACAATCCTACCTCAGATTTTGTGACTGTGAATCAGGTTCAAACACAAATGCATCAAAGCCTCCAGACGGTGCAACACCAGTGATCTGCAATAAAAGGCCCTCCATTGAAAAACAGATTGCTGCCAGGTGGTGACGCAGCAAGTGCCGGTTTGCATCTACAAACGGATCCCTAGAACAGCAGTCATAAGCCTTGGCACAGGCTTCAGTTAGTCGATTGGCCAATGACATTGACCCACTCAACTCCTGCTTACCAATCATACTACTGTGCCTGTCCACAGTCCTCTCCTTCGGCTCAATTTGGCTTGGATGATCCAATGCAGGAAGCTCATACTCCCCATTGGAAGCAATTGCTCTCAAATAGTCTGTAAGCCTTTCTTGCAACTGTGACATCAACCCAGTTTCCTGCTCACAAAACACTTCTCTCCCAGGAACAATAGGAACCTTCCTTTGCCTCTCCATCAACAAATCCTCTAGACGAAGACTTTCATTTCTTTGTCCCTGCTGACAAGCATTGATGGGCAGTTCCTCTGGACTAATGATGACAAGTTCGTCTCCTCCTGATCCAGGCTCTTCTCGCCTGCAAACTACCTTTTCTTGTACTGTTGCTACATGGTCCACAGCATGACCCAATGCTGGTTGCTTGCCTAAAGTATCCTTATCACCAGTGAATGTCCTTCCCCTCAAGGAAAAGGAGAGCTGACGCTTTGCGGCTGTGATATGTTTTGCAACCTTCTCTGAACTGCTAGTTTCAGACATTACAGTGTAAGATCCATCTTTGACGATCACATGCTGTGGACTAACCTCTTGCCTGTCAACATTAGATGACAGGACCTCATGTTCTGGAACTACAGACTCATGTGCACCACTAATTGAGACAGCTTCAGAGAGAAATTCAACCATGCTACCTGTGGGTGGTTCTGAAATTCCTAATGGAAATAGAGGAGCTGGGCCCTCTGAGGACAGTTGTGGGTTGGTAGAAGAAGGCCCAGATTGACCTCTTGTTGCTAGAGAGGCCATGAATGATGAAATTTGTTGACAACTCTGTTGCAATGGTTCTGCCTGAGATTCAAATTTGCCGACAGATTGTGAGGATTCTGAGTCCCCATTCATCTGTTGCATGTGCATCTTTCTATGCCACATCTCTAATTCATCTATTACACGCTTGCGGATCTCACCAGAAATGCTGGCCAATGCCTTCTGAGAAGCTGCTAAACCTGCAGTCTCTGCAGCAATACCTGTTTGTTCAGGAACCTTGTTAGTAAAAGAGGTAACTTGGGACCAAAAGATCTGATGGAAAAGCTTAAAGAGCACCACCTAGAATCCCCCAAGGAGTATCTAATGATACACTCTCTAAGCAGTAAATATGCCATGGTACCACTCCAGAGAATAGCATCAGTAGATTTGTACACAAAAGACATAACACCCTCATAATTTAGATTACATACCTGCAGCGACACCTAGGACAAAGGAGGATTCTTGAGGATCAACCAGGGCGTGGAGAGCCTCAGCAGTTCTCTCTGTAGCATAGAGTTTTGCAAACTCCAAGGCAGGGCCTAGAGCCTGGTGGATTGTGGCTGTGATGATCTGCATGAAACAAAGTCTTGAAATTCAGGAATTCAGTTCCATGTAGTTCATGAAGATCATTCATTTAGATGAGCTTGTCATTTGACTCCCCTGTTGTGATTGAAGGTGGTTTGCACATGAGAGTGGAGACACAGCCTGTTACCAACATCCAGACAACCTATAACTGCATCCTGTAGTACAGATTTGAATGCCCTTCCTTACATGTTCTGCTGCTGTCTCCACCTGCCCAGTTCTGAACTGCTCCAGTTCAGTGTCCCTTGCATTGTTTGCACCAGCCACCTCCCTTGATGTGCTTGACAGCACTACCTGCAACAAAAGGTTCCAAGTGCTCACTCTGAAACTAAGGTCCAGAAGCAAGGACCCTGATCCCCAACTGTGAAGCAGGCTCAAAGTATTCAAGGGGTCAAAAGCAGATCCGTGACCAGAGGACCAGCTGGCATACATATGACCAGCAGTGCAAGCTAGTAAAATAGTGTGATGAGCATGATGAGCTGCCAGAAATGGAAAAAAACTGCTCTAATGTTTTAGCTAGTACCAATCACTACTGATCTTAACATAGAAGACAATCCACAAAAGTAGCTTCAGAAGGCCCAAAGGCACTCTTCACCATCTCCTCTTTTTTGGATCTCTACCAAAAGGTTTGTACAGAAGACAAAGACAGCAGTGTAGCAATGTTACCTGTAGATTTTCAAGAGCATTGTGCAGGACAGGTGGGACCACATTGAGAACTGCAGCTCGTGCTGCATTTCCAGCTACAGTGTCCACAACAAAATCTACTATCCTCCGTAGATGTGGTCTTTGCTCCAAAAAACTGCGCTGCAACACCACTCAACAAGCCAAACAATCTGATACATATAACAGAAGAGGGGACCATTCCAAACTTCACAAATCCTATCACATGCCACCATCTTTGGTTTTCAGGAATACAGAACTCAGATGTGACCCCAGAACGGCTCCAATGAAAGTATGTCCAAACACAAACCTGAAGCTTCCATTTCAGATGATCTTCTGTAGAGGAAGATAGCTTGTTTAGAGCAATATTCTCCCCTGCCATCATGCTGGATGAGATGTCCCAAGACACAGATGGTCCTGGATTCTGGACAGGAGTGATCTTACGGACGAAACGTGTTCGTTGAAGACCAGGGCTAGCAGGCCAATTGGGTTCTCGCTGCCGCTGCCTGCGCTTCTTTCCCTCTACCAGCACTCCCCTCATTTCCTGCACAAACAGTGTGCAACTAGTTTCAAAGACAAGTTTCCCCTAGGTGTTGAGATTGAATCCCAAGACCTCTTAAAAAGAACCAGAGAAAAACCAAATGTTTCAAGAGGAAATTGTCTTTTAGCAGAACTTCCAAAAATCAGACCCATCAAACCTAGATTGAGACTGCAATTGTATGAGCAGTCTCTACGAAACAGTGCCCACATGCAATGGTAAAGGACAAGACATTTCATTCAGATGATGAATCAGTGATTCCAGGCCAAATAAATCAGGTGCCTCCCAATACAGCCAGCTGAGATTTCGCCATGAGAAAAGGGCCAAAGGAGGATGCAGAAAGATTGCACTTGCATACAAAATAGTTGAGGCCCTCTGATGCCAGAGAGGACATAAAGGCAGGCATCCTCAGAGCTTCTCACCATAAGCAAAGGGCAGCAATGCTGAATGTAGCGTGCATCCACAATCCCCAGCATTGTGTCAAGTCCCTCAGCGAAGACTGCATCTCCTGCTAGTGGCTCTACAACTTGGGCATCAGTATCTTCCTTGGTCTTAGAAGTATCCCATAGGCTACATCGTCCCTTCTTCAGCCACTCATTTGCACTGCAGGGTGATAGTTCCATGTACTCAAAGAATCCATCCAAGGATGCAAGAATACAGATACTGCCCACCTGCAATTTCCCAAACAGGATAGAGATATCTTGTTTATATTCTCCAGCCAAGTCCTTCACAACTCTCTAGCTTTCTGCCATTTCAGTTCCACACTCTACGGCATGGCTTACACCTAGATTGGAAAGTCCTTAGATATGTTTGTTCAACAAATAGGTCTTCAGTCTCATCAGAGTGAGATCTAGAATAAGTGGAAACCTGAAACTAGTATCATTGGCATTTGTGACTCACCCCAAAATGTGGGTTTGAAGGATCTAGTATTGGCACCAAGTACACATCTCGGAGTGCAGAAATTATAGTTTGAATATGAGGATGATGCAGGGCCTGCCAATCTGCCTGCAGACAACTTCCAATCAGAATGATCACCATAAACTACATTCAGAAGTTCCATGGGCAGGCACCCATGTATTTTTCTTCAACCCACCTACACTATGGTCAAATCATTGCATGGTCAGACACTCCATTAGAGTCAAGGTATTCAAGAGATTATGAGATAGCTGCCGTTACTGCCTGATACTGATCTGAATGCTCAACTTCCCCATCCATTCCTTCCAGCTACTTAACATTCTGTCACAGCCTGATCACAGAACACCTCACAACAAAATTCTCCAGAGGAAAGGTGACATGCCTTGAGCAAACGAAGGAATTCCAAGATCCATGGCAGATTGAGAAGAAGAGATCCCTGCATTCGTGCTTTGACTAGGATTGAAACAACATTGATGGGAGGCTCAGATCTGGTTGTGTCCCACATTGTATTTGTTGGACCATTATGAATCTCAGGCCCTGGGGCAGGGGGTCGAGCACCAGCACCTGGTGATACAAAGAGATATCTGAAACATGTTTCGAAGTCACATGTTTAGCCACCATTTCTTTACAATGTTAGAAAGGAAAAGCCATGGTGTTTCTCTAAGGTGTCAGCTTCAGAAGACGGAAATAAACATAGAAATACTGGTGCTCTGCACAAGGTGACAACCCACACAAATCCAGAAATATTCAATTTGGGTAGGAGTTTACTTTGCATTCTCACCCTAGCATCCCTGCCAATGCCTTCAGAGCAAGTACTCTTTGTGTGAAGCCTGAACCAATATCCGCAGAATCTCGTGAATGAGGAGGAAGCCTGAAACCAAGAGCCAAATGACCTCTGTCAGGGTTCAAAAGTAACTGATATCTTCACTGCACATTATTATGAGGTACACCATTAGGGAATCCTGAGTTGTGTGTCCGGAGAGACCCAAAATCAGAACTGCCAGTGCAAGCCACACAGGCAACTGGAAGCACAATGATCCAAGGGTACTGGGTCCATCACATGAAGGGAGAGTCCATATCTTACTCTGTAAGTATGTGAATCTTGCCCTTGATGCTCCAAATCATTTGCATACTGAGTCGATGACTGTCTGCTGCTTCCAGAAACCAGATATAGATACGCAATGCTTGTGGGAAGAACCCAGAAAATCTACTCCAGGAATCAACCTGGACCATGGACTTGTCCTTTGCAAAACCAGCACTTCTTGCCTTGTTCAGTACCTGTGGGTCACAGACCACAATGATCCCACCTTCATCATAAGGGCAACAGATAGACAAGGATTGCCATGCACAATTTAATCTGCAGAGGGTTGACACTACCAGTAAACAAATAGATCAATGCTCATATCCAGGAAGTGGAAGATTCAAAATGAATTCACAAGCTGCTTAAGAAGGATCACAACTGACATCAAGTTGAAAATCCTGTTTCCTGGAAAGGCAATTGTCTGAAAAACAGTAGAAAGCCATCCACCTGTGCATTTCCAGTTGAAAAGTCATTCATGCTCCTGAGCTCTTGGGACTTTGTTCTCTGATCCATGGTTTTGACTTGGCTCCAAGGGCTACTAGGTGCAAGGGCAAGCCGACTTTCCCCAATGTCTGAACTATTGACCACTTGCTTCTGTGTTCCAGTTGTGAGGCGTGTACTTGTTGTGGAAGTAAGCCGATCGTGAAGACGCTGAAGTTTTGCTGGATCTTGCTTAACCAAGCTAGTGACCTCAGGGTCAGTCTCTCCGCAGGAAGAAACCTGGTAAAGATGAAGCCAGAAACTAAGAGATGCATCCAGCACAGAGGAGATACCTTAACTATGCACAGACAGGTCATGAAATTGAAATAAAATTTCCAAACTGGTAATGAAACCACAGAGTAACATAGTGCATGTTTAGTCCCTCACTCAGATGTGAATATCATGAATTCAAATGCTTCTTATTCTCATACTTAAAACTCCTGACCACCCTTACCTGCAGGACTTGCTCCAGAAACAACTCTGCAAGATGAACAAAAACCTTCCATCAGAATGTAATGAAACACCAAACTCCAGAATTGGGCATCCAGTATTAAAGAGGTTTCTCAACTGCTGGCTACACAAATGCAAGCAATGATGTCTGTAACAGGCTATCACACCATTGAAAGAGGATACCCACAAACCATGCAATATGACAGCAGACAAGTGACCCTACAGTAGTGCCATAAATGCCTGAAGCAGTATTCCAGCAGCCCGAGCAGAAATAATTCCTCACCAGCAAACCAAGGGTAGTTCTCAACCAGCAGAACCTGTAGAAATTGTCTCACTGCCTCTTTCATTGTGCGATATCCTTCATCCTCAGAACCACTAGAAGCCCAGCCGAACGCAGTGGTGGTGGATGCTGCCTCCCTCATGATTGAATAAAAATGATCACGACAATGTTCCCTGTTATTATAAGCTCGTTGCTCCTCCTGCAAAACTATATATTGTAAGAAAAAGGAATCCAGATTCTCACTTGTCCACACTTAGACATCAGGGATTTTGAACTTGGGAAGTTTGACATGGGCTTGCTATTGCCATATTCTGATTCCAGTAACTCGACAAGTTTGAGTCACTGCAGTTCTCTACCAAGCTACATACACAGGCCACTACCCACCTACTAAGAGCAAAAATTGTAATCACCCTCAATCATTCCAACAGTTAACAAGTCACAACAACTTACAGGTGTCTTGAAAATGTTACGAGAATCACGAGCAGCATGAAATGGAAGAAACACAGGTACTCCTGGTAATGTCCAACTATTCAGTCTGAGTGAACCTCCATTAGGGGATTGCTCAAATGCTCCATTGCTGGAGATGGTTGCTTCATAGGCTTTGAAACTGTGAAGTGCTGCAGCTTGATGGTCTGCCAAGGATGCTTTCAGACGTACTAGCAGGGAGGGAGAGTGATGGGCTATGGCAGGCTCCTCAATCAGTGCCATTAATAGATACTCTCCAACTGCACGTTTCAATACCAAAAACTTAGGTTAATGCTGGATATATTACATTGCTGACCCTGCCAAGGCAAAGAAACAAAAACCTCCATAATTGAGCAGTCTAGATATCAATTCTGCTTCCAAAGACCTGAAAAGGCTTCAAGCACCAGAAGAGTTTCCTTGTGCAATAGATCCTCAGTGGCAGTGTGCACCAAAAACGTCACTGATGAGAAAGATGCAAATTGTACATTTCATACAGTAAGCCGAAAGTTCTTCAGGGTTTTGACACAGAAACTGTGACTGCTCCCAGGTTACTTACCACAGTCTAGAATATGGCCTGCTTGCTCCAACACTGCACATGCATAACCTGCACAATCATACCCACTAGAGAAGAGATTGTCCTTCTCTTGGACCACCTCAGCTACAGGAGCTGCACCTCTGATGGCGTGCACAGAACCATCCCCAGCATTTTCAGGCTCCAAGCTCAATAGCTGCAGTAACAAATGCAGTTCTTCAAGCAAGGAAGGCACCAACTTTGCTAGCAAAAGCGCTGCATGTACTGTTGCCATTCTGGTCAACTTTTTGAACAATGGGCGGTGAGGGAAATTTCCATGGGCAGCACTCTTGAAGCACTCATCTCCCCACTTGCTCTCTGCTCGTTCAGTAATTGCAGGGCCAACTGAATCACGTTGAATGTTGACTGCAACAGGGACCTGGAAAGTAAAGTTCCAGGTTATCTCAACATATGGTCCTACCATCAGATCACAGCCAAAGAGCCATGATTCTGGAGTTGCACTGGAAAAAGATCAGAAATCAGAACAGACATCTAAGGGCACTGACAGCAGCACATAAGTTGTCATCAGCTTTTATATTGACAACTGTTATCTGGGGAAAACCCTAACCTGAAGATCCCATCCTTCCCTCGCTTTGCTAGAGAGTTATGTTAGAGCTTCAAACTCTTTACTACACAAGGTGCCACTAGAGCAGTCCATCTGCCACATACAGCTTTAATAGGACATTTCTACTGTCAGCTGTAGGAAGCTTAAAACAAAGAGATGCACATTTCTGCATATTTTTCAATGCAGATAGCACCTACTGCCTATAACCCTTACTGGTGATTCGTCTTAATGCTATGTACAAATGGACTTCCTACCTGTACCTTGGTACTTTGTTCTGGAGAAACAATGCCCTTGATGTTTGTGCTGTTGCTGGTGCCATCAAACATCTCCCCTCTTGTACCTTCCAGATCTGCAAGTTTCTGGTGTACAGACAATTGCTGACTTGAACCTTTGGATGCAAGCCCACAGTCAGGTTCATTTGAAGTCCAAGGACCAGAGGAATCTTTACTCAGAGCCTGAGAAGTCTCCTTTTGCTTTTGCTTGCTAGTTTTTCCAAATCGTTGCATAAGGGTGTCCATATCCACCTTCAATGGTCCTCCTCCTGGAAAATTAGCTTTATTGGGCAAGGCATTAACCTCCACTTTTGCCAATATGAAAGCACTATCCACCGTTGGATTTGCTGTGGGTGTGGGAGTGACCCGTCGCTTCTGTTTAAAGACAGAATTCATCATCATTCTGACAGGAAAACTCTACAAGCAGCATACTTCATGCTACCATTAAAAAGTTCCTAGTCTAACTTGGAATCTAAAACACATCTGCAGAAAAAACCAGTTCCATATTGATTGTTTCTCAATAAATAGCAAAATTTACCCTGCATATGAGTGCATCAAGTTGTCCATGAATGGGAATGTAGAAGCTCATTTGCTACACTTTACCAAAAGGTTGAAACATGGTACCTGTTTGGATTGTGAAGGGATATTCTTCGACAACACCCCTCTGCCAAGGGCAGGGAAGTTATCTTCATAAGCTGGCAAGTCCATGCACCTTGGAGCTGCAGAAGACTGGGTAACCCCTCCAAGCTTGCCCTTTTCTTTTTGTTTTGCACCATTCTGGGCAGCAATTTGATCAGCACTACTTGCTCCTGGTTTGGGTTTCCGAGTATAATTAGTATTGAGCCCCCCAAAAGGATCTGGATTCACAAAGTCCTTTGTCCCCTTCAGCAGAACTTGAGCCGGCTCATTTTTCTGAGATGGAGGTACTGTATTTGTGATCGTATCCACAGCACAATCTGCTAACCCTAAAAAGGGCTGGACCTCAGCTCGCACATGGTTCAAAAATATCACAGCAAAAGACTGAGGACTAGCAGCAACTAGCTTCTCCCTCCATGCATCAAAATTGTTGTAACTACTAACAGCACAGGGTGAGTGAGTTGTTTTCTGCAAAATTTCACAGAACAGCATTAGAATCTCTTCTGAAACAGGAATAGCCTGACAATTGAAGACATCCATAGCTCCCCACAATTCAATCATTTGGAAAAGAAAAACATCAGTATAGACACATGCATGCTTACACAGAGAGAAAACCAAAACAAACAAATCATTGTCTCGTGGATAGGAACCCTAATATCTTCAATTCATAAGCTCTGATTGAACAGCTCATGAGCAGAAAAAGTTTCTGAAGCAATGGGGAATTTGAAACTTAGGATTGCAGACTGTCTGTCAACTGCATCAAACCACTAATGTGAGGCTTAGGTTGATGAAGTACTTGCAGACCTAGCAAGCACTAAAACCTGGGCAAAAGCAAAATGCCAACTCTTGCAGAGTGCTTCTGATTTAACGATCAATACATGGAGACTATGAACACATGCCATGACTCCCCATCGGAGTGTTCAGAATTTGTATCAGCTCTCGAACCCTAAAGAATTCTCCATTCTGAAAAAAAATGCAAGGTTGTGGTGCAGTTACCGACGCGAATTTCTCCGGCACATAAAACAGATAGAAAACTTTTCAGGGACCAGAGTATCCAGGTCCACACGCAATTCATAACCAAAACCAGCAAAGAAAGAAAGCAGGTACACGGTGGGTCACATACCACGGTTTCTATGGCGGTCGGATGCGAGAACGGAGAAGGAGGCCCTGGGCCACGGTACGCATCAATCCACTCCAACAAAGCGGGCACGGGGATCCCATCGTCGTCAAGCAATAACTGCAACAGCTTCTCATCGCTCTCGTGCTGCTGGTGCTGCAGCATATTCTTTGTCCGCTGATCCCCAAACCCTAAAAAATCCCAAAACCCTAAAAAATGCAAACCTTCCCGCAAACGAGAACACGAAACCCAAAGAGTCGAACAGACGGAAGAAGTCTCATAAATAAACACAAAATTCTAGTACTGAGAAAGCCGATACCCGCTCACCCCCCAACTGCCAGAAGAAAAAGAAAGAGAAACCCAGAGATTTGTCCAGACACAAAATCTGTTCTTCGAAACAAAACCAAAAAAAACGTCCCCAAGTCCTGCGACAGAGAAATAGATTTGGCTGCCTGTTGATGAGCTCGATTGATCACCATAAACAAAGCTTGAATAGAGAGGAAGATCAGTCTTTGCTGTTGTGTGATTTGATGAGGGCACAACAGCGTCTCCCCGCACAGTAACAACATGTTCCAGGGCTCGACGACGACGTAGGCGAAGACGTAGACGACAACGTAGACGACGACGTAGACCCAGTGTCGTACGGGTATCATGGCGGTTCTTTGAGCTCATAACCGCATCTGTCAGAAAATGAGAGAACCAGGGTCTGATTCTTGAAATCTCACATAATTTTCTATTTTTCGCATTTTTTTTCCTTTTATGTTCCTCAAGTTATTTTCTCTTTCTTGTTTAAATTCTCTTTATGTTTGATGTGTGCAATTTTAATTTTTTTTATAAATTTTTAAATAATAATTTTTAAATTTAAATTTAAATTAATTTTCATGCAATCGTTTTTCTACATGCCTTTATTTTCCACATCCTTGTTTCAAGGCTTACATTTTTTCTCCTTCATGTTTAAGGGTTTTTTTAAGCATATTTTTGCACCTAAACTCAAAACCCTAAACCCTAAACTTATGCGATAACACCTTTGTTTTGTGTTGCTTTTTGCATTACAAGTTTTTTTTATTCATTTACATTGTCTTGTTTTCTTTGTTTTGTCATGTTTTTTTAGTCTTTGCTTCTTCTTTTTTAATGTGTGTTTGATGTGTGCAAATTTTTTGTTGTCAAGTCTTTATTTGTTTTATTTTTGCAAGTGTTGGTGTGATTGTAGATCCTTTACATCTTACATCTTCAAGTATTGTAACCCAATTCTTCTTTTTGTGAGTATTTTTTTGTGTTTTTTTTTTTTCTTTTTTTTTTTATTGTCTATTGCAACAATTGTCAAAAAAAATTATAGTGCAAGTTTTGGAGATGTTCTTGAAATCTTGTAATGTTAACCTCATCAATTTCTCTACTTACTGAAGTTTTTGACCTCCAAGCTTTATGGGCTTCTTTTCTACTTCATTATCTATTATATACCATCACTAACTACTAATGTTTGAAATCAATTATTTTGGTTCATTGATGAATCTAACATTTATGTGCAATGTGTAGATCTTCATCAATCTTTTCTTGAATCTCTTTCTTTTTTTATGAGTCCCATGTTGAATCTCCTTAATTACATCCTAAAGCAAAGATCAATTTGTTTATGCATTTTTTTTATCCTAACATTAAAAAAATTTAATCTTGAAATTTTTGATTTTTTAAATTATATTGTATTTTATTTTATTCCTAGTCCTAGTTATGAAATTATTTCTCCTTTATTTAATTTTGTTGGTCATTGTTGTTTAGATGTTGTTTTTACATTTAATTTTTTTATTCATCCTAATCATGATGTTATTCCTTTTAAATATGATATTCATTATGGATTTGGAGTTGTTGAAGGGATTAATTATGAATCTACTGTGAGGGAGGTAATTTCGAAATCTCACTTCTTTGATATTGATACTAAAAAATGAAAAATGTAAATAAGAGAGGTCAAAAAGTGAGCAAGCACATTAAGCTTTAAACAAATAATGTTTTTGATCGACAAGAAATCTTTTGTGGGTTTGACACAAAGAAATTCATTTGTTGATTTTTCTAACAATGAATTTTCATTAAAAAGTTTGTTGTTCTCTTTTGTTTTGCAAGTTGCAAAAAAAAGATGGCAACTTATATGAATATTATATTCTTTCATTTTCTTTCATTCTTGTTTTTTATTTCCAAAGAAGGTTTAAGGTTTTTGGTTTTTTCTTACATCATTATAAACCTTAACATTTAAATCCTAAACCCATATAAACCTTAAACATGGTTCTTTGTTTTTTTTCCTTTTTTACCTTTGTAATGTTTTTTTAAAATTTTCTTCATATTGGTTTGTGGTTTTGTAAAAAATACCTTGTATATATATTATTTTATTTTTGTTAACATCCATTTTTAGTAAAAGTATTGGAAGGCTTATAAAATAGCAATAATGCATGGTTTAATCAAATTTTTAAAAAAAAAATTAATTCACAAATATTGTAAGGTAATCATATGTTAAAATTATTGATAATGAAATAACTCTCTAAATGTCACATGCATGAATTAAACTACCAAAATAGATGACAAAATAATAGGTTCAAATCTAAATTCAAAACATGAAACAAAGGACTAAAATTATAACATAAAGGTTAAAAAACCATAAATAGAAAATGTGCAAGACCAAAATACAAATAGATCTTTATTGCAATGAAATAAAAAAACATCAACAAAAAATTCAAAAATAAAGTATCGAACAAGATTGCACTTTAGATTTTTGTTGGACAGACTGAAAATAATGAGGGTCCTATCTCTGTTTATACCCCGTTGGAGACCTAATTCAAAGAAGTTTTTATGTGCCCACCGACCAAAAAAATAAATTTAAAGGCTTCTTAATTTCAAGTGAACTACAAGTTAACTAAAAATTAATTAAGAGTGAATTCAAATTTAACTATGAATTGAACAAAAGTTAATCAAGAATGAATTGAAAGTAAACTATGAATTAGTAAATTATGAATTGACTATAAATGAACTTGAAATTGATTAAGAGTGAATTGAAAATTAATTAATAATGAACTAAAATTTAATTAGAAATTATGGATGAACATCCATATGAATTAATTTCATTTATCATGTGAAAGTGATGTTTGTAATATTAAACCTCAGCAATTGGTCTTGGTAAATTCATTAAAATTTTTGATGTGATATCCATTAGAAAGGAACATAAGATGATAATATAAACAATGTGTTCAACCACATTTGCATTTGGTTTTTAATATCATATTCAAATACTTTTGTATGCGAATTTATTTTATAGGGGGTTTTTTGAACTTCACACTGTGGATTTTGATGAATTCATTTTACTTTCATTACCTAATGGTGTCATTGTGAAATTTTATCAAGGAATCTCCAAAAATTAGAAGATAGACATTACTCATTATTTTGCAAATTGACATTACCATAAATTATCAAATTATTGATGTTATTGAAACCTATAAAAAGCTTGTTCATTGTCACCCTATTGTTTAATTTGGTGACAAATATGGCTCACATATATTATTTTTGTGTTATAAACTTAAATGGAGAGCTTCTAAAATATATGGTTTACTATTATTCCTATAGTTCGAATTGGTTACAACTTATCATGGGCAAGCTTACTATTGATTTTATTGATTTAAGAAATAAGGTTTTATCCAAAAAGATTCGTTGGGATATCAAAATCACCCAAATGGATGAAATGTTTATTCCTTGGGAATGTGGGATGGAAATAACAAGCCACATGGATCCTATTTTTCATAACAAATAGGTAATCTAACTTATTTTTTAAAATTTGATTTGCATTTTTTAAAATTTTTAATGTGATTTTGTGTTTTTGCATTTGATTTTTAGTTTTTCTTTGTGTAGGTATAAACAAATTGATATGCATTTACACTATTAAACAATGGAGTGGATTACTAGAGGGGAATTGAAACTTGGTTACTTGTTGTATTATGAGGAGGGATTTAATGAAAAGATGGATGTTTGCAAAACAACAAAGTAAATGTTTCCATTTTTTTTCTAAGGATGTGTTTTTGTTTGAGAATAATTCAATTTCATTTTTATAACTTATGTTCATCAAACTTGTACATATACAAATTTCCAAGTTACATGCAAAATGTCCAAAAATTGTTACAAATGATGTCTTTCAAAGGAATGGTAAAATATGTCAACAGGCATGTGGGGTTCATATTTTTTTAATTGCCTTAAGATTTTATATTTGAATTATTTTTTTTGTATTTGACTTTTAATTTTTACAATTCATTCCTTTAATTTTGAATGATTTATGTTTCATGAAATCTGAATTTCATTATGGAGAAGATGCAATTATTGATGGAATTTTTTATGCTACTTTGCTATTGTTTATACTCGTGTGAAAGTTAATGTTCATCCTACGCATGATGGACATTCACACACCATGCAGTCCTTTTTTAGATGTCACATTTATAGTTTTTCTTGCATCTTTTTGAAACTTAAATATAAAACATTAACATTTTCATTGAAATATCAAAAAGGGATTCATATGTAATGCTATTAAATTTGGCATTTTTAAAATGCAAAAAAAATCAAATTCCTAAATATTTAATGCGTAATGAACTTTTGAATTTTGGCAACAAATTCTATCACACCTTACAAAATTCATGGATATGAACTTTTATCTTATAATGTGTTAGTCTTATGTGTATGAAACCTTGAAATATTGGATGAATTATGTTTTAGAAACTAAAGATCCATTGAATGAATCAAATGTGATTTTGATTTATTAATTTATGAACTTTTCAAAATCCCAATAATTGTAATTATTTTTTAAACCATTTAAAACATTTTTTACAAAAAATTTATAGTTTTTTTATATGTCTTATAGCATCATGACTTGAAATTGGAAATGGAAAAAAAAAATGTTACTTTGAATATCATCCAAATATTCATATTTTAAACAACATTAGAAAAGGACTTTGAAAAAGGACTATAATGCATCATAATTGATACACCCTAGTGTGTTTTCACCTTAATCACCTTTTTGTTATTGTTTAAAGTTTTAAAATTATTAGTTCTAGCAAAGTTATTATTATTCCTTCTTCTAGCAGTGTGTTTATTAATTTTATTTCTATAAATCAAGAAAACACCATGAGCAAAATTGATTATATTGTTGTTTTTACATATTAAAATAATATTATGATATACATACAGAAATCAATGAAAATGAAGATGATGGTGTTTTTCTTTGCATGTTTTTAAAATGTATGATGGTAATTATTATTTGCATGCTTTTGAAAATAATGTTTATTCGTTGTATGTTCATGAAGATGATTATCATGTTTGTTTTGTTGTGCAAAAACCAGGATCAAATAGACTTACTTTTGATTTTGAAAAAACTTTCAAAATAACTTGTTTGAGAAAGAATTTCCCAAGTACAAGGAAAAGTTCAATGTCATTTTTATTCCTCATCCACCTCTTAAAATTATCAATATCAACATTACTTTTGGCCATGTTTTCAACCACCTTCATAATTATCACATATGGATCTAAAATTTATTCTTACACCATTATGAGTAGTTAATAAGATTTCATGCATAATGTAAACATTCATAGACTTTTCATTATGTTATTAACATTAGATTTCCATTGTGCAAATGTCTTTTGCTTGTTGTAACACATGCATAATAAAGATTTAAAGAAGAATGTGGATCTAATGGAAAAATCAAGGAAAATTATGAATTTCATGAGGATGCCTAAGGTCCAAGGTTGAATTGTTTGAAAAATAATCATGGAATGGGGAATTTTTACAAGAATTTTAGTGATGGTTTTTGGAGTTCATTTATAAACATCCTTTGTGGATTTGGGTATTATTTATATGGTAAAATTTCTTGTTGAAATTTTGATTTCCAAGTGAGTGAAATTTTTGTAGTTTTGGTTTTTGGGGTTCATTTATAGACATCCTTTGGGGATTTGGTCTATGGATGGGGAATATAAGCAAGATTGTTGGTGATGGTTTTTGGGGTTCATTTGAAAACATCCTCTGTGCATTGTGGTATTAGGTGAATGAAATCCAAAATACAAAACATTGAGAGTTATGATCCATTATTCTTTCCCACATAAATTTATTTGTGCAAGTGTATTCAACATATTAAAATATAAAAAATAGTAGGATTGACATTTTTTAATCACCTTAGTTTTTATTCTAATTTTGTAATTTTTTTCATTTTTGAAAAAAAAACTCTTGTTCTACATGTTAGGAAATTTTCTTATATTAAAAAAATGATGCATTTTTATGTTTTCTTAAAAGTTTAAAAAGAGGATAAATTAATGGATAATTTCCACCATTCAAAAGTTATTTTGACAAGATGGTGGGTAACTTATGATAGGTGGAAGATATTTTAAGAGGTTTACACCTAAATGATAATGAAGGAACCCAAAATACAAAGAAAAAAATTGATAATTCTTTACAAATATTTGGAATAACTAGGAATCAAAGCTTGTTTAAATTTTTTTTTCCTTTTAAAACCCAAATTAGGCTTGGTGCTAGTTTGTTGAATATTTAAAGATTTATAACTGGTCCTAAATTCTATTTAGGTACTATTGGAACCTTTTTCCTAGGTAAGACATGTGACTATATGTTAGCTTCACAATTTTTTGCTTTTAGTTTTATTTTTAATGAATTACTAAATATGTGTTTGAAATTTAAATCATCAATCAAAAGCCAATTATATTGTGGAATAAGTCATGGCAAAACATCTTACCACCTAAAGGACTATTAATGAGCCTAGTAAATTAGTTTTAATTCTAATGTATCAAAGATTAAAATACATGTTTGAAATTTGAATCATTGGCTAAAAATTAGTTACACAATGTGATACATCTTACGACCTAACAAAATACAATTCACCTTATTGATTTCATTACATTTTGATCTTAATCCATAATACAAAAGCCTAGGTGGAGGCTTATCAACAAAATCAAATACCCACACAACATTGTTTATAAAATTGAGAAAAAATGGAAAGATGATCAAAATGAAAGGATGTTGATTGATTTTTTATGATAAGGGTTTTGAAAAAAGAAATAAAGAAAAACAAGATTTCAAATGCAAATATTTTTTCTTGGTGATGATCACAAGATGTTGAAAAACAAGAATTTTTCCAATGCAATAATTTACTTTTTCTTTTGAGGAAGATAGAGAATGCCACCAAAGAAACAATAGTTGAAAATTATGACCTTCAAAAGGTTTTCATTTAGGTAATGGAAAGGTATTAGGGATTGATTATCATGATGTTTGCGATGAAAAATACAACATTATTAAAACTCTTTGTTTGTTTGCACCCTCCACCATAGGAACACTCAAAAATTCTCTTTTATTATAAGCAAATGTAAAGTTAACAAAAACATGAAGATTTTTTGGTGATAGTCAATTGTAGTAGATTTCATTGGAAACTTTTTCAAATCAAACAAAGTGGTTGAAGTTGTTGTGGGTATTGTTGCAAAAATGTGAACCCTAAAATAAAAATAACATGATGGTTTACAACATCATTATTGTAGTAATAAACAACATTGTGTGCTTGATGTTTCTCACCGCAAACTACAACAATTCTTATCCACATGTTATCTACATATTGCTACATGTATATTAATCAACAACCCTCATGTTTTATCTTCATTTTTGTGCATTTTTTACTTTTGGATTTTTTTCTTTGAATCTCTAATAATAATTTTTACTTGGATCAAGAATTTGGGTTCATTTTTTCTCTTAAGGTTATGTGTTAAGTCTGATTGGAAGGATTCTTTTAAGGAGGATTAGATGAAATGCCAAAATCTACAACCCTTTGTGTAGATTATCTTTTTTTGCATCAAGGTTTAAATGTTTTCTTTGTATTATTTTGTAAGAATTTCAAATGAAACAAAACTTACCATCACAAGTTTTGTTGTTTCAACTTAAATGAAGATATTGTTAATGTTATTGAATCGTTACAATCATTTTCTTGAATATTATTAAACATCGTGACTAAGCGTTATTTTTTGCTTTTGAAAATGTAATAGAAATTGAAAATGCAAATTTTGGTACAATTTTTTGGCCAAAACTTCAAGCAAATTTTTGTATGTTTCCTTCCATATTGCCAAGAAAAAGTTGATGAAGTCAATGAATGTTTAGGGATTTTGTCATGTTAACTAAAAGCTATTATACAAATCCAAAAATGATGGTTTGATATTTTGTGAATGATTCTTATAAGGTTTTTATGATGACAACTCATTGTCGTGTTATTTCAAATTGTCGTTTTGAATATGTTTTTGCAATTTCATTGATATTAAAATGTCATTGAGACTTGATGAAATTAAAAATGGATTCATGGTAATTAATTGCTGATATTTGGATTCAAAGGTGATGATTTGATATCTTTTGAGTGAACGACTTTCATAAGGTTATGATTGCATTAAATTTGTCATGTTATGTTCAAATTGTTGTTTTAAAATTGTTTTTGCAATTTCATCCATATGTGATGGTGGTTTGATACTTTCCATAAGGAGGAAAGGAAACCACTAAAACTCGAACCTTCCACCAATTGCATGAGCAAATTGACTAAAGAGAAGGGACGTAAACATGATAAAACTCCTAACTTAGAAGAACCTTCCTTTGCAGTAATAGTTTGTTTTGAGATTGAAGCAACCTACACTCCATGTTAGAAATACAAGCTAAGGATTCTTTGTAAAGCCATTGATACTCTCTATCTATAGAAGGAAAACAACATAGTTAAGAAGGTTTTTAGTGCATTTTGTTGTCCATGCCATGTTAGCACATCCATGAAGAAAGTTGTTAGCATGTTGGTGAAAAAACCCAAAAACTTATGTGGCGAGAGGGAGAAACACATTCATTGGGTAATGGTCCTTATAAAGCCTTTCCTTTACTTGAAATGTTAGTGTCATAACCACCCCATGAGAAAAAACCACCCATAATACCAAGTCTGTTCAAGTGGGGTTGCAATGACAACATTGACCAATGTGTGAATTCCATCAACTAATAAAATAATGTCGACTTGTCAACGAGAATATTGAAAAAAAGGCGGCAACAAAACGTGAATTTATTTTCACAAAACATGACACCCCACATTTTTTGCAATGAACGCAAAAACATTTCGAACGACATCATGGGATGTAGTCCTATCCCCACCATGGTTGCAATGAAGGATGTGGATCCCCATGGGGCCTAATGGTTGCCCGTAAATGCAATGTATCAAATTAAGAGCCAAAGGATGGGGGAAGCTTAATTTAGTCTATAACACAAAAGAAAACACATTTAAAGCACACAAAAACATGGGATGACATGTCGAGCAAACAACTAAGCTACCATGCCCAACCTTGCATAAGACCTCAAGCACACCTAATGCGAGTCAAAAAACATATTAATAATGATGTTAGAAAAGGAATGGTCGTGTAATCTCTCTAAAATAGTTTCTTGAAATTGATTTGCTCCCCTTTTTGCACGCTATTAGAATGGGGCTAAATATATTGATGCAACTAGGGGAAGAAGCTTTCGATACAACCTCAAGTGCGCTTAAAAAGGGAGTGAACTTGAATTACTTGCCCCACTAACCTCCGATAAGAATGGATGTGAATCCAATAATAGCATAAAAATAATAGCTTGTGCTACTAATGCGCAATTCCCCAAGTAAGATGTTGGTGCAATGGTCTTTATATAGATGAAACCTATGCCTTCATTAAAAATGGGGAGCAAAACTTGCCGATGCACCAGAGGGGCTTTTAGACATTCAAAAAACACGGACCTAAAAACCATTTGAAAACTTGGATGAGGGTTAAGTCAAAGGAAGCAAATTGGTGTCGAAAGTTTGAGAGGGGTGGAAAAACACAAAGCAAATAAAAAGAACTTTATGCAAAACATCGAAATAAGATCTTGAAAGTAACCTAAACATCCTCCAATCTTAAAATCGCATTTGCATGGTGAACATCTTCATCCAAAACACCTTGCAAATGGAAAAGGAGATTGAAACATAGCTAAAGGGGGCCCATAAAACCTTAATGTCGTTTGGATGGCAATAAAAACCAAGGGGAGGGCCAAAACCAATGAGCAAGCCGGAAAGGACCAAGTAGTGCACTTATGGGGTTGGACGACCAAACCCACTAAGGCCAATTAAAATTCAAAATGGTTAAAAACAAGGGGAATGAGGGAAGTCAAGCCAAGGATGTGAATGTCATCTTCCAATGAAGGGAATAAATAGAAAGGAAAAATAATAAAGAAGGTTCACAAAACATGAATCATGTGCACCATTTGCCCCTAATTGCCACACCAAACTAATGAGGTGACAAGTGAGAAGAAAACACATCTTGAAGTTGGAAACATAAAGCTCTGTTGACTAGTCAATCAAGGAATTCATTCATTACAATTTGATGTCACCCAAAGGTTTGGCTTGAGCCAAAAGTTTGGCAGCACCAAGGACGCAAGTAATGGACCCTAGGATATGACCTATAATAACATGGAACTTAGTTAGTGAAGTTGAATGAAAGTGTTGGCAAAATCCTTGAAGTCAAAAACAAATCAAAGATGTTCAAAAATCAAGCCAGAAAGTCCCCTTGCGAAAGATGGGACATGCGCAAGAAGGTTTACCTTAAAGAATTTAAGGATAATTCTAAATTTCTATTCAACTAAAAGTCTATCAAAGAATTGGGACATGAGAAAGGCGGAATTGAAAGGTGGAGACCTTATAAAGTTGAAACCATGTTTGAGGAAGCAAGAGCCAATGTGAAGGGCTTTCACCATGCACACATACTCTCTAGCATGCCCTAAAATCAAATTTTGCCCTTGTCGTTGCAAGTAGGGGTGAAGTAGAAAAAGAATATGAAGGGAGCATGGGCGCTAAAGGACATAGATGAAAACAACTACAAACACTTATGCCCAAAGAAAATGCTCTGCTTAAAGTTCTTCCCAATCTCCAGACTAAAATCACCAAAATTAGGCCCTAATCCCCCAGTGCACAGCCATGCCACCCCGAGTGGAGAGGACAAGACACCAATGAGGAAGAAGAAAAAATAAATGCCAAAAAACAACATTAAATGAGTAATCTCATCTACCTGAATCAAATAGTAGTACTTATAGAATTCTTGGGCATTAAAATGGTAGTCACCAAATTGCAACAGTGAATTGCAGTTGTGAATCCACCATAAGATTGGTGACATTATTTATATGTGTAATAAATCGATTATCATAATTCGGGTATAATCAAAAACTAAAATTGAAGAACTAATTGCTTGCACCGGGCATGCCAAACTAGCCATAAGTAGTATGTGTATTTTGCATCCCAAATTCTGCGAAATTTGATTGTTACACATTTTTATTGGCCACCCACCAGAAAGAACTTTGTAGACTATCTCGTAAACTAGGCTACTTTCACCAACCCAAACCTTAAACCAAACTTGGGAACAGTTGGGAAGAAGCACTTGCTTAGATGGTTAGGGAAGGGTTGATATAAGAGTTCCCTAATTTTTCTTCATCTAGACAAGAAGTGTTCCCCAAACATTCCCAAGTTGGACAACACAATCATCCATCCATCCCAACTGATGAATGGTTGAGAATCATTGTTGGCTAAACCTCTTAGAACAAGAACATTTGGGACACACTCTTGGCTAAACCTCTTAGAACAAGAACATTTGGGACACACTCTTGGTTAAACCTCTCTTGGTTAAACCTCTCTATACATTCTATGTGCCAGTCATGTGGATTAGAAACAACAATGGAAGCTTGACCCTAAGAATCTCAGGGTGGAAGGTGATTTATGTATATGGGAAATCTATCTATAAATGAAGATTCTTTGTTTGTTTTGTTTTTGGCATGTTGAAATCTCCCAAATCATGTCGCTTGCCATTGCGCTCTTGGTGCCATGTGCTTCCTATTGTGCGCTCTTGGTACCATTGGAAAGCCTTCAATGAATAAAGGTGCATTGTAGTGGTTTCCTAATGTTTAGACGACTTGTGAAGAAAGAGTTACATTGAATATTTAACAATTTTTCCATTGAAAATTCAACAAAATCAAAATGAAATTTCTTTCCTAATGTTTAGACTTATGGTGCAAGAATTATTGAATAATTTTTTAAAAAATACTTGCATTGAAAACTCAACAAAATGGAAGTGAATTTTTTAAAAGAAATTGGGCCATGTTCTTGGTATTGTAGGAAAGCCATCATTGACTAGGATTTTACGAGTTGATTTCATCATTTTTTAGACCTAAGGTTTGTTTGGGAGCTATTGAATTTTGTGAAATTTTTTATCGTTGAGAATTCAATTAAAAAATTCAATAAAATCAGAACTAAATATTTTTTTGAGTTCACACTTGAGCCAATGGCAAAGGTCATACTAGTTGAGTGAGAAACGGGGTCACCGTGCCCTTCTAGTGTGAATAAGTCACACCCAACAACATGTATTGACTCTGGCAAAAATTCGTTGGAGAAAATGGGAAGTCCGTTTATAATTCCCAACAATTTATTTTTTTCTTTCTCCCCCGCGTTTCGTTTCGGCTCCGGAGACTAAGCAAAAGTTGTTTTTTCTAGCTTTTGAAAAACACCACCACCATCCCACCCCACCCCACCCCACCCCGGGTGGTGGTTATTGTTGGGATACTTTTGACGAGTGGATACCGGGCAAGTGACTGACTCATGTTCGGGGCAATTCGGAATGACTCACGTTCCAAAATAAATAATTCCCGAGAGTGTGTACGTACGGAAGAATCGAAAAAATAAAATAAAAATTGAAGCACGACATTAGATTAGACACGACCCCGAAGAAGCCATTGGGCACTTGGCACCCCAAAGTCAAGCTCGTTGGCAGAAGGTCGACTGGAGAACAAAACATTTTGACGGTGGCCGGGCTGAATTTCCCGCACATTGAACACTATTTGGCACGAGTCCGAAGGATGTTCGGATATTGTTCATAATTCTCAAGGGCCCTGGTGTCTAGGAAAAAAAAAAGAAAAAAAAGAAAAAAAGAAAGACCTTTGATAATTGATTATTAAATTCTGAAATATTATTATTTAAATAATTAAATATTTTGACAAAAATCAGAGAATTGCATTTGTACCTGGGACCGTGTGTTTTTTTTTTCCAAATTTTTTTGGGTGTGAAATTACGTCACCTTGGGGACCCAAAAAAAGGGGCTGCAAATCCTACAAAGGAGTTTTTTTTTGGGGGTAAAAAATGGCACAAATTTGCCATATTTCGAGGAGA